>Ga0056128_1000642_pt1 | contig 33233 bp, 18 predicted proteins | sample WorMetLIZISLAND2_FD_71113 | JGI IMG/M metagenome (GOLD analysis project Ga0056128, IMG submission 71113) | Marine gutless worms symbiont microbial communities from Max Planck institute for Marine Microbiology, Germany - Olavius geniculatus... ...
GTGTTGCCATTTAAAATCCATTAATCAACCAAAGTCTATTGCAAGCACACATGTCCTATGTCTCATCAGAAAACTAATGTAACACAGCAAAAAAGAACACAAAATGCAATAATGTGAACATCATAAATCATGATGTTGTTTAGAATCTACTTCAAACTGTAATATTGGATAGTTCTGGAATAGTTCGTATGTGTCGTAGGCCAATTGTTCTTGCAGCGGTAACGCAGTTGACATTTTAGCTGTTTCACGTTTAATCAAAAGTACAATTTATAGAGAGAAAAACTGAAATCATAAATCCTTGGGGGGTCCGTAGACCCCCAGCCCCCCCCTAAATGACGCCCCTGACTGCGCGTAAAAATCCGCCGATCGGTCTGACCTGTAGGCCGGCCATTAAAAAGGTATATTTAAATGAGAAAAATTCTCGTTATATTTCACCCCTTACCCGAAAAGCTCTCAATGGTCGGATTTGCCCAAAATTTTGCAAAGGGGGTCGCCTCGCGGACGTAATCATCTGTTTTAAATTTTCTAATCAATCGGTTGATAAGTCTTGGATCTGCGAGGGGTCGAATTTTGCCATTCTTTATTGACAGTCAGTCGCCATTAACACAGGGCTGCGCTACCGCGCTTGTGATATGACGCCTTAAAAATAATGAGGTCACAACCTTGATCTTTTACGGTCATGTGACGTCATCGGTCACATGACCATTCGACTCGCGGTAGGCGACTTCCTATGGGTGGTCCGTTGTGACCATGCGTCTATCTGGCACCGTTATCGAGATATATAGGCCTAGCCATTTGAATTTTTTTTATAGGAAGGCTTTTCCAGAAAGGAAGGTCGGTCGTCGGTCATTGATCGTCGGTCGGTCGGTTTTTACGCGCGAAAGCAGCTACTGCTTTCAGCGTGTCTTAGCCATCGCAATTCTGTCCGTCTGTCTGTCTGTCACACAGGTAAATCAGTCAAAAACGGTGGAAGGTAAAATCACCAAATCTTCATCGTCGGCTGCCCGGAAGACTCTAGTTTCAGGAAGCCTAAAGCTTTTCCATAAATTCGAAGGGGCTCACCCCGAACGAAGGCGCCAAATGAGAAGGGGGTGGGCAAAATTTGCGATTTTTGGCCAATAAGTCGCTGTATCTCAGTAACGGCCTAAATTACTATTAATCACTAATAGGAAGTCGTATATTGGCTCTCGATTGGCGCCGAATTCCATGACATTGAATGACCTTGAACGCCAAAATAGGGGGTTTTATAAACTTTTTTGGCGATTTCGGGCTGCGACACAAGACTCTGTATCATTTACCCGGTGGCGCCACGGTACTATCGTTATGCGATCCAGATACAGAATTTGGTATTTGTATAGTAACTTAGCGTGAACACCCCAATTTTCAGCTAAACTACTAAACGGAAACTGCTATAGGCTTTCGCGCGTCTCGTGAGCATTAGCTCAAATTTTTTGTTACGTTTTAAAATAATTTTTCGATTTTAATTAACATAAATGGTGTGATTTTAACACAAAAATATTTACTTTTGCTACTGCTACCAAAGTCGTATGCTTTATTATTTATTGGCTCAATATGTGACCGTGACGTCTCGTGGAAATTTGTATTTTAATGCTCCGCAGCGACAAAATTTTACAAACGAAAACTTTGCACGTCATGTAATGATAGTCGTCTGTTGAGTTTTATAGAGTTTATAATGGTTTTTGGGCCCGTAATTTGATGCCGTAATTTTGCCGTGATTTTTGCCATTTTCACAAAAGTTTGCCGTGTTTGTGGTTATGTTTTGCCGTAATTTTTTAATGCCCTTAATAATTACATAACTCAAAATTTTAAACACGTTTTATGCTTAATTACTGGTGAGTAAATAACCCCATTCTATGTGACCATAAACGAAAAATAATCGAATTTGCTGCCTAGCCAAAAAAATTGGGGGCAGAAAGTTGTAAACTACGGACAGACTGCTGCAAATTTACGACAGAGAAAAAATTATTATGAGTGCTCACAATTCTAATTTTGTGTCCTACATCCCATCAGGGGTGTTTTTGTTATCAGTCTTATACTGTGTACTTTTTGACAAAAAAAAATTAGGGAGCCGAGCATTGCCCCCTATGTCAAGCCACAACGTCACTGTATGAAAGCGATCACGTGGCAGACGAATGGATCACGCGGATTTGTCAAGACAGACGATGGACGTTACAGCAAGCGACATGAGAACTTCTGGAGCTAGCATGCTGGTGATGACAACTGACGATGACGATTATGACAGGTATGCTTAGTGACCAAACCAACGTCGATGGATATTCACCGGTACATGTAGATAGGCGTAGGCAGTTAGTAACCAGAAACAGTTGACTACTGTAGAGTCCAGTTCAGTTAAGACGACATGCACGTCACGTCTTTGCACGTCTTTGCAGCAGTCACGCCACTAGCTGCGACGATCGTAAGAAACAGTTGAGATTTACAAACTGCGGCGAGTAGTGAATGTTGCATATGCTAGAGAGATGGAACTGATAATATTGTCCTTCTGTATCAGTAGCCAATCAATAGTTTGGTCGACCTGCTGATTAATATGAACAGAGGTTCTTATTTGTTAGCTAAACACACGAATGTCTGTCATCGATTTTCCCACCAGTCAGGTGCATCTGGCCCAAGCTTGTTCAATCCGATGCGCACAGAAACTTTTTTGTCAATTCATCAAAATCTCATTCAGAACTAAAACACGTTCGACGAACAGCCAGGGTGCCAACAACCTGCCACATTTATGCGAAACTAAACAGCAAAGCGGGAAGAAATCGTTGAATAACCTATTAAGGCAGTCCGGTACGCAACATAAGCCTACATCTTGAGCGCTGAAGGTCTCAAAAAGTCTCGAAGACAAAAAAATAAAGTCTTTGTCCTGGTATTGGTTGTGACAACAAAATCTGGAAAATTTCAATATCTTTGCTAACAGTTACTACAAAATATTTCGACAGCAGTTAACTAGTCATGTAACGTCAGCACGCCACGCGACGGCAGCCGGCCCTCGCTCCAAGTCAACACCAGCCTCTTCTGCGCCTTGATCTCCTCCGTGTTGATGCACTGATGCTTGACTCTCCGACTGATCACCGTCCTCCATGTCATGGTTGGCGTGCTGCGGTGAAACATGAAGTTCTCGTTTTCTCAGGGTCCTTGGTCCCGGTGGATTATGCGTCGAACACCTTGCATCACCGTCGCGTCCTCCATGACTAAGCTGCGGCAGGATGGACGAATAACCCGTGGCCATTTGTGTCGGCTTTTATGTTATTGTTTGTGTGATTTAACTGTTTTATTGATTTATTTATTTTATTTACTTATTTGTTTATTTATTTATTGTATTTAGGAAACAACAAAACACAATAGAGTGAAATAATAATGAAATTATAATCGGCACCAACGTTAAAATATAAGAAGAAAAGCTCCAAATTAAACCAGTGTTATATTCCAAATCAAAAACTAAACAAAACACCGCTGGCAGTATATGGCCAAAAGAACGCGGGAAAAATTACCGCAGTTAACCGGCCCGGGCATGCCCAGCCAACCTCCGGCCTAGGTCCTATAGCAAGGTTAGTGCCATACTGACCTTGTCGAGGTCTGCCATCTACATGTATATGCTCAGCGGCCATCGCGAGCTTTCTTTTATAGCTTTCTGAGTGGGCGTGGCTTAGCACACTTCCCAGCGTGAAGAATGCGGAGGAATGGTCTTCCCTGCAAATTTAATAAAAAAGTCTTCGTGACCGAAGTCACAACTTTCAACATCCTGATCGTACATCAGTCACAAATGACAAAAACTTTATTATAAGAATGCTATATAATGACAATCTGTATTAGCTTGGACTATTTGTTCGTATCATTTCATTGACCTCCGCTCGTTGTTATTGTCTAACAGCGTTTTGTCTGTTTTTATTAAACTTTGAATGAATGAATGATGAATGAAATTAAAATAGCACTGCCAACGGTGTGACAAAAACCGCAAAAGTCCGTAATCAAAAAATCTTTACAGTCAAATACTAATTATGTTATTATTGACTGCAATCGACTATCGAGTTGCATATATTGCTCGCTTTGTGCTTTTGTCACATCCGAGCACATATCCTTTGATGATACTTTTTAATACAGGCTATTTATCCGGCTGTCGGATAGATAGTCAGCGCGTAGAAAGAAACTCCGCTTGACTACTCGCCTGACCAACATGTTAGGACTGAACGAACGTTATATTTTTTTCCAAAATTCGTCACGCACAATACACATTGTGTCCGTCAATGTTTCGCGCGCATACTTATTTGCACGGTCTCAGTTTTGTCGAAGCGAAAAACGGCAGAGTAAAAGCTGCAAAAACGCCAAGCGGATATATCGTAAGTAGTCGATAAGTAGCATTCGGGCATTGTCCTCTGGAAATTTAAACACACATGAGTTATGATAATCCGATTTCATATCGCCTTAGTGTCAGCGGACACAGGCTTTAATGGTTTCCTGCTCAGCGTGACAATTCTTTTTCTTGTTTTGTTAATAATTTTCCGCAGATAATAACAATAACTTTTGTTCACAACCAAGTGCATGCAGATACGAAAATAAAAATAAAAATAATGTTTTTGAACGCCAACACTATACTGAACTTACACAACCTAAAATGATCCAAATCGACAAAAAATCTGAATCGTCACCAACATATAACCGGTTTTTTCATGGGCCACGTTCACCCACTTGGTAAGATTCCATGCAAGCTTTCTGAGTAATCTAGCTGACAAACGGACGAACTCTGTCGTGCAGATCTAATCTAACCACAGGTAAAAGTGGTTAAACAACTGCATCAGCATGCAGCTGTCAGGATAAAGCCATAAATAGTGTCAATGCAGTGAGTGGCGTGGTCTTATTATTCCATTTGTTGTTGTTGCTTTTTTCTGCCAAATGCACTGCGTGTACTTACACAAGCCGCAGTGACGAGGACTGCTGAAACCGGAGCCGCCATTTCTACTGTTGATAGCAAAGCAAACGCTTCAGATCGGCGCGAAAGTTCTGCATACAACACATTCATGTCCTGACAATTATGACAATGTCAACTGACCATCAGCCTGGCCACGCCCACAGCATTTAAGATGCACCAGATCCACAATCATCACCGGGTAGGCCGAGACAGCTGGACCACTTCGTTTTTTCAGTTTTGTAACTTCAAAAATAAACTCATCACCACGTTTGGCAAAATTCGATGTTCTTTCGTTCCTAGCATATTAATCTGTAACTTATTTAAAGCATTTTTTAAAAAGTGGCGCCATTTAGCGAACGCCAACAACCCTTGTAGGTTTTCAGCCAAAGAGTGTTCATTGGAATGAAACTATGCAGTGGATACACGAGGCAATCGTCGCAGCAACCGGTTGCGCATGCGTCGCGATGACGATTGCTTCATCGCCGCGACGCATGACGCATAACGCTCACATTAAGAATGGATTACATTGAAAGGTACACACTGAAATTCTGTGTGTATTATTAGAAAACGTAAGCCAAGTTCGGTCATCTGATCTGATGAAATGCTGAGATGTCATTACAAAAGCGCCGCGTCGTGTTCCTGTCGTTAACGCTTTTTATAACTTTAGCCCACGTTTTTAAGAAATTGTATCGTTTTATACGCAACACTATTCTTATTCACAAGACACATCTACTTTATGGCTCATAGACCGATATAGTTCAGTAACAGGTACCGATAAGCGTGCATTGCGATAAGTAAGTTATTTCAATAAAAATTACATCAATGTTTTCCGTTAAATATGCAAATGAGGACAGCTATCACTAAAAATATCCTTTTGTCAATATCTATGTAATAGCAAAGGTCCAAAATTGATATGTTATACATTTTCACTTAGTTTTGGTATAATCATTTTGAAAAATAATAAGGTACAAATTTTTTTCATCCTCAGTAACTTTCTGTTGTTATGACAACCAACAGCCTTTAGCAACAAGCTTAGTGTGCCTATAACAAAGATAATAAATGTTTAAATGTATTAAATATCATGGCTATAATAAGTTATCTATACAATATTATTAAGTACAAAGAAACCAACTGTGCGTTTTTTATGTAGCAACGGTTGCTATGGAGAGATTCTGCATAGCAACAGCCTATTCAGCAAAGATATAAGCATGAGACCTGAACCAAACCTTAGTTACCATATAAAGTAAGAGCAGTGGTTATAGTTTTTTTTCTAGCAACCGTTAATATGGACATTGCGGTAACCTAGTACTGATTTTTATGACGTAATGTCACTCGTTATTAACTTCAATTAGCTACAACGTTACAAAATGTTTAGCACAGTGCAAAATGTCCCAAAATGAGTAACGAGTGAAATTATGTCGTGAAAACTTCGTCACATTACCATGGTGTTCATAAATATTTTTCGTTATGGCTGTTTTCATTTGCATATTTGCATATTTACAAAAATATTGACGTGATCTTTATTAAAATAGTTTAATCTGATTTTGTACCCATCAAAACATGGAAATAAACACCATAATTATTTTCATACCAGGCATATTTACTGAGATATGAATGAAAACACAATTTTTAGTAATAGCGACTTTAATTTGCATATTGTGCGGATTGCCCAAGGATGACAAAGTGGCATCATTCAGATTCTCAAACAGCACACCTCGGACGTATAAAAACAACAAAATACTTTGTACTTACCGCAGTGCACGTTTATCTAAAACTCAGAGATATAGCAATCGGAGTAATAGAAAGTCATAAAAGAACAATCCGTGGTGTCAATTTCCAGTGCGAAAATAACTTTTGCCAGATCTCACCATCATCAAAATTGAACGCATAGTACGTCATTTTACGCGCAATTATTATCTGCTTTTTACGACAGCATCGTCATGAAAAATGCATAAGTATTTATGAGCTTTTAACTGTTGGTTTACAGACGGTTTATACACTATGTCTCAAAAAACATCCCAAACATTTTTGACAGTAACTTGAAGAAGAATTATCAGCTTTTAATAATTTTTGGTGCAAATATTTCTGAGACAACTTGCCATTAAATAAATGTTTAATTTCCTACCTCACCCAAAGTCTGTTTATGCACTACCTGGGGAAAACAGAACTAACAAAATATTGTTTTTTTACTAAATGCAGTATTATTGCTTAATCTAAATAATGCACAAAACATATTTTGTTAACTTTGTTGACACTTTGGCTGACATTTTATCCAATTGTTTTGTTTTTCAACTTCCTACACCAAAATTGCTTAAAATATGGGCGCATTGTGCGAACACAGACATGGAGACGCTTTCCGCATTCATCGACAGCAGTATCGATAAAGTTCTGCTTCAGACTAATCCAGACTTCACCAGTGACTTCTTGAATTTATAAACATTCTTGAGCGACATCTGGTAGATACACTGCTTCATGACAGTCAAACCTTGTAATCGACTGGCTGTTGGAGGCCAGAGATCTAAATAGATAGTATTTATTGAAGTTTTTTTCATTCATTTCACCACATGATTTGCTTGGTCGGTTTTCCCCAGGTAGTGCAAAAGCAGAAGTTGGGTGAGGTAAAAACTTAAACAATCGTTTAATAGTTAGCCGTGTCAGAAATATTTAGACCAAAAATTATAAAAAAAATCTAATAATGTTTCTTTAAGTTATGATCGATAATGTTGAGGATTTTTTCACGCTTTTACGTATTTCAGCGCATATTTCGCTTGGTCTGCATTCCCTTGGTAGTGCAAAAGCAAACATTGATTGAGGTGGGAAGCTAAACGGTCATTCGATGGCAGGTTGTGTCAGAAATATTTGTACCGGAAATTATTAAAATCTGATAACTTTTCTTGAAGTTACAATCGAAAATGTCGGGAATGTTTTTTTGAGGCACAGTGTAGTCACCGGCGCAGCCGTTGCGGCAACAAGAAATAAGACCGAACTTCACTACCGGGGTACCTTGATTTGTCGTACAACAGACCATACAACAACATCTTGTTGTAGGCTTTCGATTGTCGTTGTGCTTGTCGTACGACTTGTAGTTTGTTGTGGATTAGTTGCACATTTTGTTGTACAGCATTTTGCACAAGTCCACTCAAAGGAGTGGAGTTCGGGCTATAGCGTGTTTTGCAGATATTTCTGCTTTAAGCATACATCAGAATAAAATACATGTAGTTGTGCGTCATTATCATAATGACAGCGTGGCTCAGACAAAAAAAATGAAATGTGAGAACTGCCGGTTGCAGTCAACGAAGTGTATTGCGACAATTACAGGACAACAGACAGTTAGAGAAAATTGTATATATGCAAGTGAAATGACAATAATCTGCTTCATCTTAGTAAGCCCATCAATATAGATTTAGACCAACTATACATTAAAAAATTACCGGCTGTTGGCTTAAAATAATCCGTCTAGTTAACTCGTCAGTTCATTCATGCCGTTATCGGATTTTTCTCGGCTGCTTTTGTTAACATTCGCTTTGGTGAAAGACCAAGCCGTCAGCTATAAGCCTCGGTTACAGTAAACAAGTAAGCGAGAAAACATCAAAAACGTAAATTTAACAATGCGCTGTGACTTTAACATCAGAATAAAAAGTGCCTTTAGCATAAAATTGTATGAACTGCTAAAAGTTGATAGAAAGCTGATTTATAGTTTCGGAAAGGCAGCGGCGTACACATAATGACTATCGCACTATAGCCAGCATTAAGCAACAATTAGTCATAAAAATATATGTTTCGGTTAATATTTATAAAAACAATCTACCATAAAAGTTTCCGCGTGCGGATATTTTGCAGAAAATACATTATTCACTGCTTTGAGGCAGATGAAAAATCTAGAAATCACTGACACTAAAACCGTTCTTAAACGAGTATTATATTCAACCTACCGCAAAAATTTTTTTTAAAAACTCTATTGCCGGCCAGAAAAACTTAACATCGAATACGTAAGTTGTATCTATATCTTTCAAGTAAGGATGTATCAGTTTGTACTTCGATTGTCTGTGACGTCATATAAATGTCGTCACCATGGCGACGCATTATCAGAATCATTATAGGCACTACAGGTGCGTTCTCACTGCGCGCGTCAAAACGCGTTACGCTGCGTAACGAGCGTCACGCGCCTTAACGCGCGCTAAGCGCGGGAACCATCTCAATTGACTGTTCAATGAAGCCCTACCTTACCCTGGAAGAGCGGATACATAACCAATTCAATTGAGATAGTCCCTGCGTTTAGCGCGCGTTAACGCGCGTGACACGCGTCACGCCACGCGCGCAGTGAGAACGCACCTTACAGCGTAGTGCAACGCTGTGCTACCCTGCTGCGCTGTATATTGAGGCCGCAGGCCGAGATAAAGCCCGAAGGGCCGAAAATGGAGGCCGAAGGCCAATACTATGGCAAAAATCAAGCGGGACAGGAAGCGTAGCGACCTGTCCACTTGTTTAATTTATGTTTTATGCCGCATTAGACGGCTTTACAATGTCTCGAGTGTAATAACCTACATTTTGCGACACACAGATATAAACGCAACACAGTTGACTGACTAACAGACTAATACAAAACCCATAGATTATTATGGCTAGTTACCTGGTTCATGAATGAGTAGATGAAAGGATTGGCGACGTTGTTAGCGAAATAGAAGTAGAAGACAATGATGTTGTATGGAATAAGACGGAGCGCCATGAGGAATGCCGGCAGGAATGTGATGACAAAGACAACGGTGACGACGAACAGCATGGCCGCAGTGCGCAGGTTGGCGATCACGGAGCTGTCAGACGTCTTCGATCTCGTAGACACGTTCTTCTTCTTCTGTGTCGGCTTTGGCTCAGAGCAGTGCTACACACCACACTGCAGCTATACCGCTGTCAGTCTTTACTAAAAACTGGACAAAAATCTCGCGTCTTGCTGTCTTAATACCGACCTATTATGGCTCGATGGGCGGAACATTTGAGCGAACTTCTGAACCACATCAGCTCCACTAACCCTACCTACTCAGATCTCCTACCTCAGCCTTCCACTATTTCGGACTTAAATCATATGACTCTTTTGAGGGAGCGTTGTGAGTTCCCCTAGCAAGGTCTGGGGTGGAGCTGCAGTAGCGAAGATCGAATTTAATGCATTTTAGCTTTGAAATATGACATCTGGTGGCAACAATTTTGATTTTTTTAAAATCAATTGATCGAATTTGATGCATACAGTTTTAAACAATAAAGGCAAACAAAGGCAGTAGAACAAATTTAAAAGTAGTGGTAACTAAAAATATGCTCTGTGAAAAGAGGTATCTGTCCCATTGCCACGCTATATCGCCTAGCAGCTGCGTTTCAGCTTTTGACGCTCTTGTAAGCCTGCAGCCAATTTTGTCTTTGAATAAAAACGGTTAGTTGCCATGACAACAGGGGTCTTCAGGGAAGAAATTTACATGACACTAGTGCATAGCCCGGGCCCGAAAATAGGGGGGTAGATGAAAACAGCGCGCAATTATCTTTTACGGGGACCGAGTTATACAGCTTTGAAATCCCCATTGGCTGTAATGCAAAATTTTGCAGCTATTGAATGGTTGCTATGGCAACAGGGGTCGTGAGGGGGTAAATTTAAATAACACCGTTAAATTGCCTGATCCCGAAAATAAGGGGTAGATAAACATGGCGCGCAATTATCTTTTACGGAAACCGAGTTATCCCGCTTTGAAGTCCCCATAGGTCGTAATGCAAATTTTTAAAAATTGGGGGTAAAATAGGGGAAGGAGTTATCAGATTTTTATCCCCCAAAAATCGATTTTACTTTTCAAGCCCCGAATCGCTGTGCAAAATTTCATCAAAATCGAATCAAAATTGCGACCGTAGAAGTGTTTACAGACAGACTGACAGACTGACAGGTGCCAATTGGTCGAAAAACCCCCGAGATTACATGCCGCAAAAAAGCAAAAAAACAGCAACGAAACACAGCGGTCATAAGAGTTGAGGGCATCGTGGCGTAACGACTAGAATGTTGGACTTAAGATCGTGTGTCGTGAGTTCGATTCCTAGTCGGGTAAATAGGTGACAATCTGCGAACAAGTCTATCTCGGTATATAACCAACCAACAACGTCAACTCAGCCTTCCATAAACCGAGTACCGATTTGTTTGGCGAGATGCATTTACTGTGTCAAGCGGCAGGTAATATTTTGTGATCACACATGGCAGGTGACGCTCCGTAGCGTTAAGATAGGTTGCTATCAAAAGCTATAGACAACGTTTAATAAATGTTTCAACCTTCTAAATTTAAGAACCGACCGGTAATAGTGAGATGCATCCGTTGATCTCAGTTGTGACTGTCAGGTCTTCGGTCACAACATCTTCGGTCGGCTTCAAGTCTACTCCGGCGTCGAGCACTGAGCGGCCTACATCAGGCGACGGTATCGGTGTCAGTGTCTCCATCTGTCTCTGTCTGTCTGCGGTCTGCTGAGCCGATTTGACCAGAGCAATCGTCTTGCGCTTCTCCAGTTGTCGTTTGTATCGTCGACGCAGCACCGAGCGATAGATCAACACGTACAGTACGACCACCACCAACAGACAGGCCGGGTACATGAAAGTGTACAGTTTTTGGTAGTACCACTGGAAGTGGTGACTGAGTATGAGGTCGTTCGCGTCACATTTTCCGGTGTTGATGAGCTCGGCAGTGTCGTCTGTGTCCAGCAGGCTGGCGCCAGCAGTCGCAGAACCAGTCGTCACCGAGGTGGTTGCGCTTTGCGACTCGGTCGTGTTGGACGCGTCGGCAGCATCAACCTCGCGGCGCACGTAGACGCCGAAGAACATCGCCACACAGGCGCCGAGGGTTGCAGCGACTGCCGCCAGAAAACCGATCAGGATCTTCGCGCGGCGGATCGTCAGCAACCGCATGAACGGATGACAGATGCATAGGTAGCGATCGACCGCGATGGCGACCATGACCAACGCCGAGAACGGGATATTGCACGTGATAAGGAACTGGTAGAGTTTGCAGCAGACGTCGCTTGAGACGTGGAAGTCGACCACTTCCATGTAGATGGTAAACGGAACGACGACGAGGCAGGTGACGAAGTCGACAATGGCAAGTGCTATGATGAACAGCGTCGACGTCAGTTTGTCCTTCCGCGAGAACACGTACATTACGAGAGCGTTGCCAGCACCGCCGACCACCGCCAGTACGGATAGGTAGCCAACGACGATGTAGAGCACTGCGGGAGAGATGCCTTGAGACTGAGACAGCGGCGACGACGACGAATATGAAGATGATGTAGTCAAATATCCAGAGACAGTTGTCGGCGTCATGATTAATCACTCTCGGCCACCTGAACGCCGGCCTTAAAAACAAAAAATTCTGCAGATTATGCAGAGTGTTGAAAAACTAATCATTTAGGCGACTAGGTCGTCTTTTGGTTTTAGACGAAAAAACTCAATACTCGTCATTTGATACGTCGGTGACAGTAATGTTACTTGTGTGTGTCTGCTGCGCCCACAGAGAATGTTCAATCACTATATACGACGCTGTCGTGTGTTGTCGGGTGTTATTTTGCCTATCAGGTGCGGTTAGCCGAGAACAATCGCAGTCCGTCCGTCCGTCTTTGCAGCCAAATGATACCTGCGAAAACAACACAACAACAACCAACAACCACTCCATTACATTTATCCATTCGTTTATTCGCTTTAGTGAGAGGCTATTTTGTAGGTTTTAGGTGCATATATGCGATGCTGTCATTCGTGCAATCAACCAATTTTTTTAAAAAATCTCACAACCGTTATAAAAACAAATTGTAAAATAATTTAATACTTATTTTTATACGATTTGAATCAACATTTTACCAACGACAAAAATTGAAACAAAATCCGAAAAACCAAACTGGATAAAAAAAGGCTGCAATACTACGTACATAGGTCTATGTTCGCGTATGGAAATGCCCCAAAACGGTTTTTAATATAACAGGCCAAAAATGCTCCAAAAAGGCGAAAAAGCACACAGATGATATATTTAGTGTTGGAATTTGGTTGTTGTTGTTATAGCAGTTATGGAACGATCATGTGTTTGCAGAAAATGTTGAAGTCCTCGCGGATTGAGACGAGAAGTATAACGCGAACTGAAAATACTAAGAAAAGCAAACGTACAACATGCAGCAATGAAACAAATTGGTCAACGGTTACTTACTTTTCTCAATCACGTCATGAAAGGGCGTTGTCTCAAAAATTTTGTAAAAACTGCAAAATTACAGAAAAAAGTGAGAGGCGTCAGACACTCAACATATGATGTGTGTACTATGAAAGGACAACACAGGTCGTCAGGGCTTCAGCGGAAAGAGTGCTCTGGCGTCGCATGATCATCGGCAGCGTCGTCATTGAGGGCAGGGCACGGCACCATAACAAATGTTTTGTCGATATAAAACGATGCAATCAAGCAGCCGTCGCTTAACTACCGTTATGGGACACTGTATCTGTAATGGCTAGAGATAAACTCAAACAACTTGCGTATAAAATTTTTAACATTAAGCGTAGATTTTAGCAGTCTAAGTCCCGACCCCCTAAGTTCAAGGAGGCCTACGCAGGTGGGCATCAAAGAGGGGTACCCCCTTATAATGTTTTTTTTTACTTCTATTAGCTCGTCTAGAGTGGAAACAATTGCAGATAGGCACAAACATACTGCGTATCATAACGAGCACTAGTGACGAGCTTTTGAATGTTGTCAACGTCGATGACCTTGAATGACCTTGAACCTTAACCGACAAAAGATTTTATTGTTTTTTTTTTAATTTTCGGCTGCGGTGCACATTTCAAGAGTGAGTTGCGCCGAAATGGTTGGAGTCAATCTGCATAGGCCTATGAAATTTTCAGCATAGATTAACAATCTAAATTTCGACCTCTTAAATTCAAGAAGTGTTTTTACGGAGGCCTCAAATTTGGGTATTCCTTTAAAACACATTATTATTTCATTGCATATTGTACACGATTGCCCAGGTAACAAAACCGCTACTATCGCGCGTCACATGAGCTTTGCTCAAATTACTTGTTCAAAGCGACAGCATTGAAGTCTGTCGTTAACGGAACAAAAGCCATTACGTCGAATGCGCCTTGGGCGGCGACTTGACATACATGTACTATAGCTGTTGTGGGACAGTTAGACACTTCCTGATCGCGTTGGTATGCATGAATGTGCTCAACGTCACTGAGGAATGCTGTCTGCAATTCCGACGAAGCTCGTTTTTCTACAGCACACGCCGCAAGACGAAAAAGCCTCAACGCGTGTAGACAATGCACACGTCCGCGCCTCGTCTCCATTCTCGCCTCAAGCAACCAGCTGCTATTCGACTGCTGCCGTCGTACGAATGGCATCATTTAAGGTTGATTGGCGCATGGTGCCTGATCGCGGGGAAGCGGCAGACCATAGAATCTCAACTTGTATCTTTCGTTTAAAAAATTTTAAAAAAACCCACTGAGAATACTAACGGCATGCATATGCGAAATAGTCAAGACTGTAATCAGCAAACGTGTTAAGCAAATTAACTTTACACAAAATGGGCGTCCTTGCAAATCCACGTCCGCGTGTCGTATAGCTGTGTCTTCCATTCTTGGCGGAAAACTCATCTCTTCCTCAAGTCTTTTCCTCCTAAGTTTCTCTCCTTTTCATTCTGCACGAACGGTACTCACGGATCATCGACCAGCTTGTGTCCTGGAAGTCTTGGGCGATGTCAACTTTGAAAGTGCAAAAGATTAAGCTTCGAGTTTCTAGGAAAAAACACATACGATACGTATATGACACATAGTCCTACGCGGCTCGCATTTGTGAAAATACAATGAAAACAACGATTAAGTATTATTCCTTTCGTTGCAGTGCAGTTATACTTCAATTATGCGAACCGCTGCAACAAAGTACAACTTATCTGCAAGTTTGTAGCGTTAAACGTTCTGCTCAGTGACAAACTCACTAGTACATGACATTGTGCAAACCCCAAATATAGCGAGACTGGACAAAGTAACACATCAGCCCATCGCGCCTTGAAGCTGGCAATTGCAGTAGGCCTACGTTGCGGGTCGTGTCCCAATGCACACCGGTCGTTCGGGTAGAAATACGGGTTTAACAAATCGGCGACGGAACTCCTTGCGGCATCCGAGCCGAGTAGTTTAAGACCCCATAGAATATCTAAATCATCGGTTCAAGGCTGCTGGTCGCGGACACTGCACTGGGAATCATTGCAGTGGACCACAGCTTTCTATACACTGTGATGATGACGACGATGCTTGCTGAAAAGGCTTCATGTCGTGTCTGAAAAAAATCTACCGCATACTACATGAAACGGTAACTAAATAAAATCGTCAAGCTTTCCTTAAAGCTAAGTGCTGTCCGTGAGTAGCTAGCTGCTGTATTATGCACACACCTTTGGCCTATGATATCAAAATTCAACAAAATTTTCGACGTCGTCAAAACACATTTTTGCGAACAACTTTATTGAGCAAAGTCAGCTGTTCATGAGCTATCGTGTTTACAAAGAAACAGAGAAACAAAGAATAGCAACGGCAGTAATGGCACGGTTCTTAAAACACATTACGCAATGAAAATTAACAGCATCATTGAAGAATTACTTAAGTTTATCATGCAAACCTAGCTTCATCGCATTTTGTTTAAAAATTGCAAATTTACAGCACGATATTGCATCATACAGCGTGATGAAAAAGGTGCACCCAAAGGGTTGCACTTTTTTCGAATACGGTCTACGAGTTACAGTCGTTACTAGAGTGCATTCAACTCAACTATATAGAGCTTCAAACTGCACCTTTGTCCATCACCGAAGGTCGCGTTTGTTGCTGAACGTTGTGCATTAGTTGATCAATTAAACAACTTCCTACGTTTGCATATTGCCTGCATGTCTAGTTCGCACATTTCACCTGCGTCTTCTCATGCTTTTTTATCTGAAAGAAATCGCATGACTCGGAAGCCGATAGTAGTCCAGGAGTATTATGTCATATTGGGGTCAACTAAGGAAAAGTCAGTATCAAGCTGATTTTTCACTGACGATGTACCGCAGATATTGCATACTTCACTCTAAATTTAAACAATTTTGATGTATTTACAGGATAGGCCAAAAAACTGGCACTATTTACTGTACGTTTTATAACTTCACCAAATATTAACCTATTTTAAAAATTAGTTTATTGTTAAAATTAGAAAAAAAATCTGTAATAACACTGTCACTATAGATCCCACCACACCAAAAGTGTGTGTCGCTTATTACTTCGCAAAATGTTAGTGGTTTAAAACGACAATTAGAAACAATAGGACTTTTATAACAGCACATTTTAATAAATTAACAACAGAAGACAAAGTCGTTAATGTCCTAATTATTGTCGAAAGTCAACTGTCACATTCTGCAGTTTTTATATTGTTTAATATGTCCGCCTTGTTGCTGGACGACACACTCAAGCCGGCGACGCCAATGACCAATGGCGCGATGAGCGAAACGATACGACAGTTTGCCCCACTTTTATAGTCACAAAATGCTTTATAAACAAATAAAACTTTAAAAAATACTGCCTAAATGCCAATGACGTCAGCGATAATGTCGCTAAGCATAGGCAAAAAATGTACAAGTAAGCAAAATGTTTTAAAAAGCAGGTCTTAACCTTGAAGACAAAACGCTGTGTCGTGGTGTTATTATAACACACAATGTAATGTAGCGACACACCTGAGGTGTTGTGGGATTATATATATATAATAATAGTAATATTACAAATTTTTATTTGATTCTGGCAGTAAAAGAATTATTGAAAATCGGTTAAGATTTGGTAAAGTTATAAGGCGTACAAAAATGGTGCCAGTTTTTTGGCACACCCTGTAGCTTTCGGGGCGTTAAGCAGTCTAAAAGTCATTCAATGCCCTTGTTTGCATGCAAGGACATTCTTTGTTAAACAAAGAACAATTTTCAATAGCTTTATCTCGCATACGCGCGCTGCAAGATGACATGTTTGTGCTTAGTACTCTTGCAGCTATTAAAGCGCAGACAGAAGTGCACAATATGGCCCAAAACGCCATATGGCGCATAATTAAAACACACAAAATAACTTAAAGCAAAAATTTGACTTACTACTTTGTCGGACGCAAAGACTCGTGTGTCGTTCAGGCGAAACGCTACTGCTGAAATGTTACTGCTTTCTTTTCTACCCGCGCACTGCAGCTGTGAATCAGCAGCAGTAGCAGCAGCAGCGGCGGCGTGGCTTCCTATCAACCGATGGCTTCATTGAATTTAACAGCTACACTGGCATGTAAGTTCGACACTTTTTCTAGACGAAATTCCAAAACGTTTGCCTACCACGTGCCTTTTTATCGCTAACAGTCGCTAAATTACGTTATGTCTATGGTCTATTCAATGTAGTGTACGAATGTTACGGACCGACGGCAGAAAAAAATTGTCATGGCCGTAACACATGCGACTCTGGCTAAAAAAAACTACAGATAAGTCTCCGCCTGCTGATGGCAGGTTTAGCTGAAAAGCTAGTGACAGAACTAATTAGCAGAATCGACTCGATTGCAGCGACTACGCCTAACGGACATGAGGAGCATACTGCAACTTCAATACGTCACAAGACTGCAACACATTGCTCGCGGGTATAACTGACGGCGCCCAGTTCTAACAGTTACACCAAATATACTAGATAAAAATGTATCTAATATATCTGGTTATACATCTTTTTGGATTTTGTATAAAACTTTTTTATATCGCAAAATAATTCGATGTCATTCATACGTTGTTGGAGTTAAAGACTGGCATTCGGTGCAATGAGTTTTAGTTGGCTGAAAGTAATAGGCCTACTGCTCCCACAATCAGTGTTGCTCCTTTGACACCGCTGCTGCAGCAACAATAGTAGTGTTTTACGTATTCCGTTTTTGAACTATACTTATCTGGAAATCTGGAAAATTTCTGCAGAGAGTCGGTAACAACATCGCCCAACTATTTCAATTTATAGTAGTGCTGAATGTCTGGTAGGAAACGATGGGATTGGTTGCATTCTAGCTAATTCTCGTCGTTTTACGATATATTGACATTTCAAGTGCTTAGACTCTTTTTTGCCTGCTGCTTCCAATGTCCAGGATTCGCTGCGGTAGGTCGCGCTGGCCACACTAGCACTTATAGAGTGCACGTCAATAAAATACACTGTTGGCGCTAGCTTCGCCAAGTCGTGCGTGGCCAGTCAGAACGTCTGGCGCGTCTCCCGCTTGAGGAACCGTTTATCATCGATACAGCAAGCAGTCTGATTGCACTGCGGCGTCATCGTATAATAAATTAATTATTTTGAATCGCTGTAGTTTACGTACTAGACGAACACCGCTGATAAATTATGAGTTTATGACCACTCATTAAGGTACCCCGTACGACATTAAAAGCTAAGGTTCGCATAGAATTTGGCATCGGTACTTGGCAAAATAAGCATATGTATGTTGTGCATACAAGGTCGTTTAAGCAGGAAAAAAGTTTTAAGAAAACTCTTGTTACAGCCGCTGAAATGAATGCTTATGCAATTGTCGTAAGTCGTAAGTGTGAATTTGTCTCAGTAACGTGCGGTTGTTCGCCTTGCCCCACGCGTCAGAACTGACACATTATTGAATTAGCAACAGATCGTGACACCGGACCTAAATCTGCAACTGTTCAATTTGCGTGCCGGCGTTTCAGTTACAGCTGTCTCCTTCCATTGTATCGTAACAAGAAGTTCAGCTACCGCTATAGAGATGGGGCGCATTTTACTGTATCCCGGTTACGATGCGTTACAGCGTAAGCCCAACCGAACCTTTATAACACTTCAGTGACCAAACTGGCATTTATTGTTTCAGCTCAATATTGCGACGACATTCAATAAGTGTTGAAAATCGGTACATATAAGCGAGACTATTTTACTATTTATAAGTCTCACCTTAAAAGTTACATTCTTTACGTACTCGTATGCGTTTGTTGTGGATATGACGCCATTGTTATCTCACTAACGGCAGATGTCATCGCCGGTGCCAATTTAAGTGCTAAAATCGGATTGTTGCGATAAGCGAGAGTTGAAAATTCGTCACTGAAAAGCAACGCGTAACGCGTATAGCCGCCAAATTGGATTTGTGATCGTAGGCCTACTGTAACAATGAAGCCGAACATTTCGTGTGTTGATATAATATGATTCGACAAGTGAAGCGTAAAAATCTCATTGAATGTGCGTGACGGCTGCATTGCTGGCGTGCTAGTCCAATGACTGATTCATGAGCTGTAGCGTACGTACGTAATCATGAGTCGTGACGGCTTATATATCTGACCAGCTTCAGCAACCGCCTGCTTAATCGTACAACGATCTTGGCTACACCGTGTGCCATCAAAAACAACGCAAAATTGTTTTTGACAGAATTTCGTCAAATTTTTTATCAACTTTGACAATGTTTGGCATAAAAATAACCAAAACTGTAACATTATACGAGATGCACTTATTTTTCACCGAACCTAATTTGTGTCAACGCATTATGACATACTATGAGAAATTGCAAATGTTTCAAATTGTTATACTACGCTGAGTTATTATCTGCAAAAACCTTATAATGACTTTATTTTGTTTATTTATTTTGTTTTCTGTTATTTTAAAAAAGTAAAATATGTAACATCAGAAAATTATTAAATTACGCGATACTCTCAGTCGAACTGATCATGTTAATGTGAGCAATCTGATACTAATAATGCAACATAGTGTAACAATTTGGAACATTCGCGTTTAACACGGTAGTGCATTAAAACAAATAAAGTAAGGCAGAAAGTAAATGCATTCCACGTATTTTTATTATTGGCCATTTTTATGCCAAACACTATCAAATTTGGTAGAAATTTGACGAAGTTCTGACCCCTCAAAAATTTGCTTGTTTTCTGAGACACGTGTATAGCCTCACCGCCGTAGATCTACGTCGTCAATAGCTACCGCGGAAACATAGCGGATCTTGGCGATTGAATTTGGAACAAACTCCACTACTTTGACTTTTTGCAGATTTGTTGCACAGCAGGCTGTACGACTCGCTCTCAGACATATCCACATTCATCAAAAATTTTCAGCGAATCTACAATAAGCAAGAGAGCACAAAATCAATGACTTATGATAAATCACACATCGTTACGTGTACGACTTGTTGTCTGACAAATCCACAACAAATCGACGTAGTGGAGTTTGAGCCATGAGATTTAAGCAGATGTGAGTGGTATAACGTTTCTGAAATGGTTTTCTAATAATGAGTTTATCACGGAGTAGAAACATGTCCATGCGTTAATCCTGCACTAGATGGCCGCGAACAATATTATGATATGACATCCTACGCAGTAAAAACACTAAGCTGTAAAAGTCTTCTCAAATTAAGCGACTGAAGGCTTGTGTCAGAGATTAAAGCTGGCATGGACACTTCGAACATTTACAGTGACAATGGAATTTGGCATCTAATCATTAGTTGTTGTGTTGTTTCAACAACGTTATTGAATTGGCGTTGTAGCTTGAACATTTTTAATGCCAAAAAATCGGTAAGCGGTCATGTTAAAAAATCTCAAACTTTAACTAAATTATATTTTACTTGGCACTTGGCTGTAGAATATTTTACGAAATAAACCTGTAAAATTTTAGATCAAAATGTTCAACTGTTGTTAAAAAACGACGAAAAACTTTAGGCGGCTACTTTTTGCCGCACCCTGTAGATAGGCCCTATTGTCATGTTTGTAGGCTATAGCTTATTTGGTACTGTAATACATGAAATTTTACTACAGACGCTTTTAAACATTTAAACTGTAAAGGCTTAAACATTACCTTCTTTTACCTTTCTTCTTATACATCATATCAGTTTAATCATTTTTTCTCATGCCAAATCACGCCTTATGGATTTACAAACAATTCACCGATTAAGTAGTCGGCGAATTGTTTGTAAATATATAATGTATAACTATCTCAAAATTTTTTTAAGTTCGCGTTTTTATTTTCTGTTTTTATTCATTGATTCTCAGCTTGGCTTCGTGCGTTATACTAAGTCGGTATACTCGGTGATCGTCGGTTTTTTCGGCGAACGTTAAAAATCGTCTCATGGATGTTAGCAAACCTCCTTTTGCCATAAAAACATGTCACTGCTTCTTTGCAGATCAGCGGTATTGACCAAAAACACTAACAAATGGACGCTTAGGTAATTTTTATGCGTGGTTGACACGTTTACAAGTGCCATAAAACGCAAGGTCGATGACGCGATTAGGGGCGTCTCGATAATTAAACGGTGTTTCATAAATAGTGACCCCTTTTTGTTTTTCGCATAATTCACTCAAATGATGATCAATTTACACAAAATTTTTACCAGTTGTAGCTGAGGAAATACCAATTCAAAATAGTGCAACAAAATGTAGCAGTTGATTAAACATTTTTGTTAGTTGTGACGTAATGCATAATGTGTCACAAGTACAAGCTTGATAGTCTCAACTGGTGCTGTCAGTTGCTACCCAGCTTCGATGGTGAACTTAATCTGGTTCGCTAATGAAAAATGCTTATCGTGTCAGCACTAAGCAACATGGGGACAGGAGATCAAACGTCTTGCGATCCAAAAACGCCACCATTTTGCAAGCTCAGTGTGCTAGTGCACTGTCTTGCTCGAACGCGTAAAAGTCTAACTATCCCCACAGACACCTAAATGCGATCGCTTTGCACTTTTTTGTGGCTGCAACTGTAAAACTTCAGAAATTTGTCACCAACGAACCAAATTTTTCACCATCGGAGCAAAGTAGCGATAAACAGCACCAGTTGAGACTATCAAGCTTGTACCCGTGACACATATGATGTCAGCATTACGTCACGACTAGCAAGAAATATTTAATTAACTGCCACATCTTGTTGCAATATTTTGAATTAGTATTTTTTGAGCTACAACTGGTAAAAATTTTGTGTAAATTGATTATCATTTGAGTGAATTATCAGAAAAACAAAAAGGGGTCCCTTTTATGAAACAGCGTGTACAACGACGGTTGAGACTGCTGTATCGGCATGCTTGTCCAGCTGACGGTCGCAGACGACTTTCACGTAGTTTGATATTTTTGAGAAGTTATTACACGTTTCTTTCTAAATCCAATTTCCAATTGCTTCATGTACGTTTCAGCAACCTACATTGTAAAACTAACAGAGGAATTTTCGTGGAATGTGAGCTCAAGTTGGTTAGTGTTCAAAACACGGTCGCAAGCAATTTTTGACATTTGTGTGTATATAGAAACTGTGAATGCAGGAACTGGGTTAAAGTAGCCACAGTCAACGCGGGCCAGCATATCTCAGCAACATCGTCAAGTTTAACAGTGAAGAATCTGAATCCCGACATCCCCGTTCCTTCGCAACCAACGCAGCTGTTGCCACGAGGACACGGACTCAGTTCGTGAAGCGCGCCTTCGCCGTCATCGGTTTAAGCGTCTAGAACCAGATTCTTCCCCACATTAGAAACCTCCATTCTGCTCCGGCTTTTTCTCGCAAAGCTATTAAAACTCATTTATTTTTGCAATTCTGGCCATCGTAATGTACTGGCGGTCTTTATTGATGTAGATTGCGCATTATTGCATTATTTTATTATTGTGATTGAGATTGAGAATAATTGATAGCAATCAACTGTGGGGAACATATAGAGAGACAGGCACACAAGTGGACACAAGAAAATGCAGAAGCCACAACAATTTTGCTTTGAGTGGCATGTGCAGATAGGCGCCTTCTATCAACAGGTTAACTTTGACTCGGTCATGATCGATCAAATTGCGCGTGGTCAGTATCTCTGCATGTCTGCAGTGTCAGCCGCTGAAGCAGCGTAGTGCTTTTGTCCTTATGTGGCCACGACGTCGACTCGTGGCCTTGACTTTTGACAACTTCACTGCGTCGGTTTTCGAACCGTGACATTTTTGGCAATATTGTCAGCTATTCGCAGACGGTATGACTGATTGTTTGCTAGTTGCAGCGCGTCTGTTGCCCGCGGCGTTTCCGAAGCAACGCATGAAAATAGTCTAGGCAGTTCGGCACGTCACAAAAAATGTCAACGTAATATATTGTAATCTTTTAGTCCACCCGGAAACGATAGTTTTCGGCAAGACTTATGTTTTGGTGGCATTTATTTGTTTCCTCGCGTAATCTCCGAGCTCCGTAGGCCGATCGGCGCGAAATTTTGCACGATGCTCGGAGCTGCGTTCAATTTTATAATCCCGGTCCAAAATTTTGAGGGAGCCTCTCCAAAAAAATTTAGGGGCCAACAACATGCAAAATTTGGCCGAATTTCGGTCGACTTTAAAGTTTGACGGCAAATATCTCCAGAACGAATAAAGGTATTCAAAATCGGTGAGTTACTCGATCGACAACGATTTCTCCCGCGTTAGGCGAAACAAGTCCAGTGAAGTTTGGTACAGTAACCTTGGAGATCTCGATGTGGAATTGTACCCACCCTAAACGCATTTTTCGGAAAACCATATTTTGGCCCCTAAGGGGTGCTGCGCCCCCAAATTTTTACACGCGCTAGAGAATGACCCAGTCTTACTAGCGCACCTTCACCGGGGACGGGGGCCCCTTACATTTTTTTTCAAAAAGGGGTCAAAATTTGGGTTTAATTATAAGTTTTATAGCGAATTAAATTATAGCGAATTAAATAACTTTAAAGCCAAATGGAGTAAGTAGCCTAATGAAACTTTGCCAAGTGACGTAATGCTAAGTGGGGCTAATAACGTGCGTACAAATTTTGGGGTGCACCGCCCCCTTAAAATTTGGGATAACGAAAAATGTCCAAAATTTGGCGCGATTTAGGACAACTTTTAACTTTGAGTGCGAATATCTCTGGAACAAATGGACATATCGACAAAAGGTAAACGGCGTTATCAACAAACGTTTCTGCCGGGTTGAACAAAAAACATTTGGAGGATTTTGGTCCACTGACGACAACGGTTAGTTTGCTAATGTCTACCTACCATAATCGACTTTTTCGGAAAACCATATTTTGGCCCGTAGGGGGTGCTGCGCCCCCAAATTTTTACACGCGCCATAGAATGACCAAATCTTGCTAGCGCTCTTTCACCGTGGACTTGGGTCCCCCTTACATTTTTTTTCAAAGGGGGTCCAAAATTGGCCTTAATTGTAGCGAATTAGCCACTATAACTTTAAAGCCAAATGGAGCAGCCTAATGAAACTTTGCCACGTGATGTAGTGCTAAGTGGGGCTAATAACGTGCGTATAAATTTTTGGGGGGCACCGTCCCCCCTTAAAATTTGAGGTAGCGAAGAACGTCCAAAATTGGGCGTGATTTAAGACAACTTTCAACTTTGAGTGCGAATATTTCTGGAACGGATGGAGATATCGACAAGCGCTAAACGGCATTATCAACCACCGTCCCTCCCTCGTTGAACAAAAGAAATTTGGTAAACTTTGGTCCACTAACGACAACGGTTAGTTGGCTAATGTCTACCTGCCCTAAGTCGACACTGCGCGTTCTGCGTATGCTAATGCGTTGGAGTTCGGGCCACGTGACTTTGCTACGAGAGGAATGTGAGCCCCTTAAATTGTCCCATTGTCCCCCCCCAATCGGACTTAGGCGCCGGGCGGACTAAGTTGGGCTTTGCTTTAAATTTTTAGTTGCAGTATGCTATGTAGGCTACGTTCCTTAATATATAAGCCGTGGCCGGCAGTCAAATGTACATCGAAATGTAAGTAAGTACATTTCTAGGACGCACAATGTCAGCAAGAGGCCCGCCAAGTAGGAGGCGAAACCTCGCGAAGGTGAGTTTTGCTGTTGACAATACAACATATAGGCTAATATAGTGCAATGCAACATTGTCTTTTTTAAACTCTTCAACTAAAATTATTAGATTTTGAGTCATTATTTTTTTCAAATGACGGGGCTCACTCTTTTAATTTTCGGCGACCTGTTTGTTGCAGTGACAATCTGAGCTTTATCATTCTCGTATTACGAGCATCAGATACTACTGAAAAAAGCAAAAAAACAAACCAACCTCTGCACGAATGTCCCAAGGGACTTACTTTTTGAGCACGCGACAGCACTAATAACAAAGTACCGTAGTACAGCACTACATCGACCATATAAACGACTGAACGGCGGTTTTGATGTTAAGTCATTGTCGGCATCGTTAGCGTGCATGGCGAAGGAAGATAACCGTACTCAATCGTCGTCAGCGCATAGCAGTAGTAAATGCGTATAATGAATGACCTACTGCTACTGAGAGTCAGCAGCTAAGCATACCGGTGCATCGTTAACCCCGTGTCTGACCTTAACTGATTTCGTCTAAAGACGAATATAAACAGTGAAACACTGTCAACGTTTGTTTAACTTCAACTACTCCCCCTCCGAAAATAACTGCACAATAGACTATAGCCATAAACAAAGAGTCAATACCAATTTTGTGATCAGTCAGTTATTAAATAATAACTAGTTTGTACAGTTGATAAAAATGTTTACGTGTCAGTAGTTACTGTTCAACTTCAAGTAGCCAAACAAACAAATTAGTCAGAAAAAAGAAAACTTTGTTCATAGCCATTTGCTTAATTAACAATTGTGCCTGTTCTTAATTTTAGACAGAAATGAGTAGTTATGGACACATTTGGTGCAAACGAACTGCGCACTTACTTAATAATGCATGTGATGTTTGTCTGTCTGAGTGCAGCCGTTTTTCAGTGACCTGACATGTCACTTGAAGGTCAAAAAGCCAGTCGAAGGTTAAGGTCGTGGGGCCATTTCAGATAATGGATGCTTTCTCCGAGGTATAACAGCGCCACTCACGAACGCGGCAGGTAGGCCACCTCACTCACAATGATCCACGACCCACGGCTCACGCACCGGTAATGACGTAAAAATATCTTCTTATTATAAAAGTATGTTTAAATAATGCCGTTCTTGACTAATATTGATGAAACATTTTAAACACTTGAAAACAAGTAAAATCAAACGGTAAGTAAAGTTTTTTTTGGAAATATGGCAGCACAAGCGTGGACTAAAGTTAACTACAGTAAACTGTTGACCTGGCTAATACAGAACAGATAAAACATTGAAACATCACGACACAATTAAAACCAAGATACAAAGTGAATTAATGTAGGCCCTAGGCCTATAATGTTTTTCAGTCACGCAAGTCAACTGCTATTTCGACGTAAAGCAAGCTGTGTATTCAAACTAAGTGTAAGTAAGTAAGTAAGTCTAACCCACACATTTACAGATGACAGTAAAAGTGCAAGGAAACGTCACAGCAATGCCGTAGGAGCCTGTTTGTATGTTGCCGAAAATATATGTCTTCAATTTCCGCCTAAATGTGTCCAGTGACAGACTGTTCACACCCAGAGTGGTGTATAAATGTACAGGTCATTTCACACGCTGAACCCATAAACTGCGACCTACTCCTGACCGTATAACTGAAAGAAATGCGCACTGTACAAAGTCACTGGCTGCAGTGTAACTAGCAATTTTCTTATAAACAAAGGTGATACCATAAATTAGTATGCAAATGTATACAGAACAAATCCACCCCCTCGCAACATTTTTGTAACTCCCCGGCTACGTTCCAGCACACGTCTCCCTCTCCCAACCTCACGAACAAAAAAGTTTCAATCACTTGTAAACTTTGCTTTGAGTAGATACCAATCACCTATATAATTTCACATATAACTCCAGTTGTATCTTTGTTATTTACTGTGATATTATTATTGTTGTTGCTGCACTGTTTGCACTGCACTGTTATTTAGCTATTCAGCTATCTTTATAGCCGCGAGCGTGCGAAATAAACTCATTGTCATTGTCGTTTTTAACTGCGCCATTATTGGTAAAGGTTAAAGATTAAAGGTACTATACAACTCTTCATAGGAAACTCATTACAGAGCTACGTATGTGCCGTATGTGATCACACAGTGTTACCTGCCACCCGACTCAGGTGAACGCGCCCAGCCTTAACTCCAACTAAATAGGCCGGTACTCGATTTACCTATCCCGGAGGGATACAAAGCTGAGTTTATTTAGGCGGCTGGTTAGATACCGAGATGGTTTACCTGCCCGCATGCAGTTACCCATTTATGTACTAACCCAGCCCGGTGTAGAGCAACTTCGTTAATCGGACACAACGTGCTACCGTTACGCCACGCCATCAACCATAAGTGACATTCAAAATCATTTAAACTGTAGTGGTGACAACAGATATTCACAGCAAAAAATCAAACTAACTAAAACAAAAACCTAAGTTACAATAATAAACTACCTGCATATATACCCCGTCCCAAAATTAACGGCCCCCTGCTTCAAACACGCTTAATTCAGTTTGTAGTTCATGGATGTCAACGAAATATCGTACACTGCACTACCTTAACATTATTTACGGTAACACCGATTATGACGTACGCACCTTACCGTGTGTTCCCAGTGTAAAGTCATTATGACGTCAGAGTTTGTTTACATTAAGATACGTTCAATGCATTGTTATTGACACTGGGATCAAGCAGCAGCGTACTCGTCTTAGACTATATAAGAGCTTGCGTCGAGGCCAGGGGTGGCCATTTTAAGCTCAAACTTTAAAGACAAGTTCCGAATGATTGTCTCAATGACTGGTTTAAATTTTGTAAAATAAATCTATTAGGTATTTACGATTTTACACTAACTTATCTGCAGTGGGGCGCTAATTTTGGGACACGGTGTACACACACACAAACACAATGCTAACCAACAAAAGATCAGGATAAAATCTTAACTGTCGCAATGCAAAAATACTTTGGTTTCGGTGTCATTTACGCCTTTGACCAGAAAACGGAACTGGCCTATCGTACAGCTCCGAGAGCCGCCGAGACTGGGCCGATGTGATAAGACTGTTGAACCAAGCTGTCGTTAGAAGGCGAGGCTGTAAATAAACGTAGCAGTAAGCAAGTCGTATGCATACAGATAGGCCATACATACAAGTAGTAATGCTGAAGCGATGATAAACACAACTAGATGTGCCAATTCCCCCGATTATTGCATGACATTGCTGTTAGGGATTGGGGTTACATAATCTAGTGGTGGTGCTACGGCGACGTCCGACATGAGCCTATATAGCGGGAAAGGGACGGCGGCGTAGCGGGATGATTGGCAGGTAGCACCTACAAGAGGAAGCGACAATGCAGATCGGGGTTCTTTGCTACTGCGACCGTACAGACGCCGTATCGGAGGCCGGGAGTGCTTACGATGTCATAATGTTATACTGTGTATATAACTGTAATATACGAGTACGAAGAAAGTCGTCTTATTACTCGGCTCACACTATCATTTATAGGTAACTGTGCACTTCGTAAGCGGCTGACTACTACATAGAGAAAGATCTAAACAGTGGTCCGTCGTAACAATTGCCACCTAATGGTCATTTTCTGCAATATATTCGCAGACATGATCTGGAGTTGATATGTGCTGTTACTAACCAATGTCACCCATAGGCTTATAATATGCACCGGTAGTCGCCACCTGTTTGCAGCAGTAAGCCGCACTGGCCGCACGTATAAATACTGGACAGTAGTATGGATCAAAACTAAGATCAATAAGACATTAACTTTTATGTCAGTAAAACAAAGTACGCAAGATTACACTGCCGCCTATAGCCGAATGTCTGTGGTTCTCAATGCACTTTACTATCGCAAGGGCAGCCGTAAACAGTGCCGTAAATTCCTTCGAAGCTATCTCAACAGAAAAGAAGTGATCGTTGTGTGGAACTACTTCTGCAAAGGATGCTATTCTTTCATAGTTGTCTATGTCAGCCAGTCAGTCTGTCTGTTGGTGTAAGTAGTAAGCAAGTAAGTAGTTTGTATAGCGCGTTAACTGTAAAAATCCTCAAACGCTCCCCGGTGTGCCAGTGAAAACAGATGTATGATCCGTTACATAGCGTCGAAAGTTTTTTTTAGACAGTGTACGCTGGTTTCGAGATAGTTCGGAAAAGCGTTCTAGGTAGGCCTATGCGCTTATGTTGCTGTGTGTGTGCGCGGTAAAGTTTTGACAATTTTCTAGCAAATAAAACGATTAACTATGGCAAAAATTTAATTTTTTGGTAATCCTGGATCATTTTGCATGATTTTTTACTCTCGGCAGATATAGCCATGAACTGACATTTCATAAACCGCAATATTTCAGCGTGTTAGTAGGCCTATAGGGGAATTTAGGTGGCAAAAAGCATACCTCTAAGATGCCAAAGTCGTCTTGTGCTTTGCTTGGCCTATGCAGTGCATTATCGCCTTGCAGTTGCAAAGAATGCAAGCGTAACCCAGAGATGTTAAATTTGCAGAACTTGAAAATGGTGGAACAAATCAACTGAAAAATGTTAGACCATAAAATAACAAACTTTAAATGCTGAAAACAGCGTCAGGTTTTAAAGAAAGTATCGAGTACGGTTAGCCTAAGAAAAAGCGCAATCTGCAGAACGACGTCCGCATGAGGACTTGCATCGACAGGTGCCACAGCGAAGCGATATTTAAGACTGAATAACGTCAGTGGCTAACACGATGTGGGCCGTTTTCTCATCAGTTTCGAGTACATTGCCTGTTTATAATCGACCGAAACATCCGTACCTAATGACAAGGCATTATATAGGGTGGTTTATATAATAATATAAGTAGGCCTATGTTTGTTATTTATACACGCAAAGCGGCTTAATGTTGTAATGACTGACATCTATCGCACTGTTCTTAAAGTTTCGTGTACAGGTATCAATGCCTACGCTGTCAGTTTCACAAAACGGCTACAAACAAAAAGAAAAATAAAAGTTTTTTTGCAATTTTCTCGACTGTCAGCTCGTTTAAGCGCAAACTAAAAACTTACTTTTTATATGTTTCAATGATTTATAATCTTGACATTTTGACATTTGTAACGAACTCCCGGGCTCGTGTAAAAAGGGCAATAAACATTTGTCTACCAGTACTACTACTACTTATCGCTAAAAAATGTTTGACGTGAAATTTTACGGGTGTATAGAGCCTACAAAAGGTTAATCCGCATTTGGTTATCTTCAGATACGGAATTTTACGGAATTTTTTTGATAGATCACCGAGTAACGTTTTAACATTTATTAACTTTTCTACTGTATACCGAATTGTTATTACTCACGGAAACAGTATAATGTTAGTTTACGATCAAGATCAATGTAACGTAAACTTTGTATAGTCATTTTAATATATTTATCGGCAATTTTTGGTAATTTCGTGCAAAATCATTCATAGTCGACAGCGATAAAAATTTGTTCGTCAGCTGAAGCGAACATAGCAGGTGCCACAACAACTGAACGCTTAGTCAGTTAAACAACAATTACTAAGGTGAAATGAGATGTTTGTAAACACTGATTTGCAATTTTGTCCATTACTCTATTTGCATGAAACATGGTGCATATTCTGAACCGCAGTGCAACTACTGTATGATGTAAGCCAAGCTTAATTGTTCCGCAAACATTTTATGTGTGAACATGAAAAATAACTTAAATAAGTATGACTTTAATATAAAAAACGTTATCTGTTTTTTCTAACCAACGTTTGTTTCTGTTTGGTTTATATATATTGATTTTCTACGGTTTATCTACTGCCACGTTATATCTGCAAATGCCGCTTGCGGTTGAACACAAAAATGTCCGTTAAATTTTAATATTTTGATAAATGTGTGTTAATCTAGTTAACTGCTGTTGCATTGTCGGCAATAATTTACAGTTTTTTTTGAAATTGTTCGACATTGCAGCAGTTTATAAATATAGGAGTCATGAGAATATTATAGAACATACTTCACAAACTCGGTTTTTGTCAGGGGTACAATATTGAGCGCGGTTATTCAATAAGAAGAAGGGCGCAGCAACCAAATCTGCGTTTTATTGCAGTAGAGAGCTGCATGAAAACATTATGTCATTGTCCCAAATCATCGCCGAAGCTTTATATGGCCTTCCATTTCCATTCCATCCACAGTGTGTCCGTCCCCATTCTGAGGCCTGTCCCCGCCCAAGTACTTGCTTGTCTATTATTGATACCGCAGTTTCACAACACTGACACCGATTCTTGCGCGGTAAAGCATATGCAAAACTTATAGCACAGTGCATATTATACGGTGCGCTAAAAATCAGTCAGCATTAACACTGTCTATCTCATGGTTCCTCGCTCAGAGTGCATTGACATGATTAGTTGCAGTTATTCACAGCTGAAGCAGACAAACCAATTTTCTGTATGCAATATGGGAATGAGTTTCAATTGTCCACGTATATAAGGAATTGCATAAATCATCTGTATAGTCAAGTTTCGTCGCCACGGTATCAACTGTTACGGCGACGCCATTGCTGTGCCTACACCGTGGGCCAAAAACGTGCCACCACTTTTGTCCATATCTTCGCCAATGACCGATTTTTTAAATTCTTTCACTGGCACTGGCACACTCTGCAGACAATTTGCAATAACGAGCAAAAATGTTTACCAAATTGGTACAAGCACATCCCGACTACGCAAAGATGTGCAGCCTTAAACAGTTTACTGGAAATGCTTTTTTGTTTGGTTGCAGTATGAGTTTGTAACTAACAGATAGCCAACTCAAGTACGACAAAAACTATAATGTACTACAGGTAATTCGACATTTAAATAATGTTTTTACAATAAAAAGGGTGGTAGATTCTGCTGCGATGACAGTCATTGGTTATCTTTGTTAACCTTCGGGCTTATAGCGTTGTGGGTGTATTCAGTCCAATTCATTATATCACTACATGTAACGTCTTTAAGTTTCGTGCCTTTGTCGCATCACTGACGATATTAAACAAAGACTGCAGCGGTGAATCGAAAAATAAGGCGGAAATCATCTGTCAACGTGGCGATCAGTTATCATAGCTGATGTTACTCGCATCACTGCCATCACAGCTGCGGTTGCTGGATAATTAGTTGTCAATTTAACGACGACAATGACTAAGGTCCCAGTACGCCGTCATTGGCTGTCGCGTCTGTTAAAGAAGCATACACTAACTTAATCATTATACTTAAATGATCATGATTTGAGATACACGTTGGTTTAGTCAAAATCAGAAACACTTTTGAAATTATGCTTTATGATTCGACAAGCTTTTTGCACAAACAAAATGGCCACAGTAGGTGTAATCTAAAAAATGTTTTAGCGGGAACTAAAATTAGAGAAATAAAACAAGCAACAAGTCAAAAAAATCTTAAAACAAATCAGATATCTGTACGAAGGAGATAAAAACATGGGATCAAACGATTAAAAAGAGAAAATAACGAAAAGAGCTAAAACGAGAAAAAACTACAACAAAATCGCAAGCAAAAAAATCCCCGATGAGTCCAGAGATCCGTGAAGTCAGTCCGGTAAGTGCCAGCTGTTTATAGAAAATAAGATTTGGAAAAACAAAAATGTTTTAAGACTGAAGTGAAAAAATGAAGAGTGATAGACGGTAAGAATGATGATGACCGTGACAATAGTGATGGCCGTCAACTACTTAAAATAGTGAAGCTACAATTTTTCAATTTCTTTACAGCAGTTATAATAGTTAACTACATGTACTTTTTTAAAACAACAAGCGGACATGTCGCTACGCTTCCTGTCTGCTTGATCTTCGTCATAGTATCGGTCTGCGGCCTCCATTTTCGGCTCTTCGGGCCTCAACTAGGCCTGCGGCCTCGATATAAAGCGCTGCAGCGTAGCCGTTAGCTATAATGATGTTGATAATGCGTCACCATGGTGACGACGTCTATATGACGTCGTGAGCCAGCCAATCGCAGTCCGAACTGAAACATCCGTATTTTAAAGATATAGATAGTTTAGATAGTCAAGCTTACACGATCAATTACTAGCAAGTACAGTATAGTTAATTACTTTTAACTACTTTGTCTGGAGAGATATCATAAAATTCCAGTTCACGTTATTGAAATAAAAAAGACCAATAATTCTATAATAGTTTTTGTTTATGTACTTTTCGTCATTCTATTAGTTACTAAAATACCTCCGCAGTTATGATCTCGTACGTACACAATTAAATGGGCTCAGTGTCGTTGACCAGATGATGGCCTGGTAACTCAATTTGTGCTAAGATACTGACTGACTGGCTGTCGTGATGACATTCGGTTGCCATGGCAACACATCGCGTGACTGTTAACTGCGACAAGATGATGCCATATACAGGGTGGCCCAAAAAAACGAGGCCACTCTGTTATATAGCTTCTAACTTCAGAAATACTGCTTAGATCTACACGATTTTTTGCACAAATCAAGGTCGTTTCATTCTCAACACGAAA
>Ga0056128_1000643_pt1 | contig 33209 bp, 14 predicted proteins | sample WorMetLIZISLAND2_FD_71113 | JGI IMG/M metagenome (GOLD analysis project Ga0056128, IMG submission 71113) | Marine gutless worms symbiont microbial communities from Max Planck institute for Marine Microbiology, Germany - Olavius geniculatus... ...
ATATATATATATATATATATATATATATATATATATATATATATATATACGTTTCATGCAAGTCTAACGAAACATAAGCCTAATAAACTTTACACCGTGTTGAAACGTACTTATTTTATGACTGTGATCGACGGCATGTTCTGCGTGGACGTGTGTGTGTGATGTACAGCCGTGAGACGCTGGACTGAGAATGTGAGCGGTTATAACACTATAGACACTGTGGTGAGAAGAGATGGGATAATGAAGTTGGCCGAGGCCATGAAATAAAACGTGTATGATACTGAAAATACTTATAAAATTTTAAAAAAAAACAGTTAAAACCGCTACCAGCTAAAAACCGTTTCCCAGCTTTTATCTTTTTATCTCCGAAACTGTTCTTTTAAATCTCACTATGCCGCTACAGGAGCAACACGGCAGAGTTACCACCGGGAGCGCTTTTAGAGCCAGCTCGTAAAACCAGCTTTCTCGTGTAAACGGGGTATAAGACACTGCATAAATTGTGAGATAGGAACGAGGTGGGGCTACTGATCATACGTGCTTTTATACTATCAGCTTTTAATTTTACAGTTACGATGTGTAGACAGTTTAGCCTACTGACAGCTCAGTTGCGCGCTTGTCTTAAGCTAGAAAACATGGCCATGCGAGGGACTATATAGGTCTACATGTAATCATTCAGGTCGATACGTACAGACGACTGTAGACCTGGAAAGTCTTCACGTCGGCAGTTGGCACAGTGGTCGATAACAGGGCGTGCGTGTCTGGTCATGCCTCTGTCAATAGGCAGCGCTGCCACGAAATCCACCACGCGCAAACACTATAGCTAGCTTACTTTATAGTTCATATACATTTGAATCTTCACAGCCTGTGGTTTTTTTTAGAAATTGTCAAGAGTGTTTTAATTTTTACGGCTAAAATAGGCCTAATGTAGTGTCATGCAGCTGCTGTGCCCAGCTTTGAAAGTGAGGGAGGTCCGTATCTCCTAAAGGCGCGTACAGAGCGAAGTAGCGGAACTGAGCTGAACTGACATGGTTTAGTTTAATTTTGACGAACTGACCAATGTCTCACGGCGTCGGTGACTGCGTGACTACGCACACGTACGCGTCAACCGGCCGTTGGCCATTTCGTCAAAAAATGTAACCATGTCAGTTCGGTTTAGTCATCGTTCTGTACGCGCCTTAACAGAGACACGGTTGCGCATAGTCAGAAAATGTGCAGAAGCAAAAATAGTGATTGGTGAGTGACGTGTCGTGGCAAGCAAAGGTGCCGAAACCTAAACAATAAAGACGTCAGGGCATGGGAATGGGGCAAAGATACATTTTGGAGGGGTCCTTTCGCCTGCGCCTTTCTTTGAAACTTACAATAAATGATAATGAAAAAGAAAATCGAATTACGAGCGAAATGGAGTTTGCCAAGTCCCTACGTAAAATAAACCTATTTTTGCGATAAATCGTTGTCTTCCTGCTTTTTACATTTACGCGCCTGCAGGCAGATATGGAGCATCATGAGTTTTGCGTCATGGTGTCTCTGAACGGCTATAAGCCAAAATGATTTCGATGGATGTTTGAGCTTCACATAAACGCTGTGCCTATCGCGCGGTCTTGGAGCAAGACTTGCTAGCAACTAAATTTTTGTGGAAAATCTGAAAATTTGGTCCTGTAGCCTTGCCTTTCGACACGTGACCTTGAAATTGAATAGGATTTTAGAGGTAGGGCTTAGGCCTACATGTTCATGCAATCGATGCACTGCATGTTAATTACATCAAGCTAAGTGCACATGCGGTTCGTGAGTTATCGCAGTCGCTATACCGCTGACAGTGATAACGATGAGTAAGCTCCAAACAATTTCGTTTTGACGAAAAACTGATGAAATCACGAAAACTGGCAGTCGTGACGAAAATATTGACATTTGAGGAGATTTTACGAAACTTAGTAAATTTTCATTTTTTCGACGAACGAGAAAAATGGCATTTGTGGTGGCAAAATTCTTCAAAGCTTATTTATCATGGTCACGGAAAATTGGAAATACAAAAATTATGCCTAAGTTAATTGATCGGAGTCTTTCTTCCTGCACGAGATCGTCGCCCATAGCGACGACAGCCGAACGGCGCATGTCTAATACCCCGTTTACAGGATCGAGCAAACATAATAGGATCCGCGTCCGTCCACGTCCGCACTGAATAGGCCTGCATCTAGTCATTAATACGTAAGGTAGGACGCGCCTAGGCCTATAGCAGATTACAATTTACCGATACCAGTGTTACCGTGCTACGCACGTCTCAACACACACCACTTCTATCTGTTTTTAAATTTTATTAGAAAAAAATACGCTCGTCACAAAACAGGATCGGCGTCGGTGCGCGTCCGCAAAAGAAATCCTGCGGATCTGGACCCGCGGACTGACGCGTCCGCAGTTTGCTCGATCGTATAAACGGGATTTAGAAAGCAGCTGCCTGGGGCTGACCATACCTGTATAGGGCCAGTGCACAGTGCGTACACGTACAGACGTGAATGGAATAGTAGTTCACATCTGAACGATACGCGTGAGTGACTACCATACGCAAGACTCTTGTAAATATTATTTATACACGGCTATAAGCGCGGTAAGTCGAACTATACTAGTCTACGTAGCCTACAGAAACAATGCCATTCAAACGCATTTTGTAGAAAAGTGATTAAATTATCCGTTTCACTTAATGGATATCGGTGAAATTTCTTGGATTTGGTTACTTATTATTATTTATTTATTAAAATGCCAAACTGGGCCATCGCATCGAAGGGCTATGCAGGTGTGTGAACAACTTGCGCAGGGTTTTATCTGATAGTGGAATGGCCAGGAGTTGAAACTGCGACCTCTCGGTTATTGCATGTGTCCGACGCGCTGACCACTAGACTATCAAGTGCCAGTAGCGGTCGTAAATAATGGCCACGGTGGCCTAGGCCTATCTTGTGATATACGTATTTTTATTGTTTTTGTTGCTTAGCCTACTCATTGAATAACAAAATCAGTGAAGTAACTAGCTGCGTGACGTCATCATATGTTTTTGTTTACTGAACAAATTTGTTTTTGTTTTTAGTCTACAAACATCAAGATAGATGTGGTAACTTGATAAAATTATTATTGTACAATTTCTCTGAACTTCACAGACGAAAAGTTCGGGCTAAACTTACGTCGAGAACTCGAACGTCGAGTTGACAAGGACATGGCGTATCAACATACTAATTCGAGCATTAGACTGCGCCACGGAACTACATTGTATTCTTCAGTTTGACCGTGGCTATACACAGATTTAAAAAATTTGCCAATATTTTTTGTTTCGTGTTACGTAAACAGGTCTAAAACAGTTACACAAATACTTTATGTTAAAACATGTGCAAAATGTTTTTAGAGATGGTCCAACTTGAGCGTGGCTTGGATATAGGCAGAAGTTACATGAAAAAGACTGTCAAGCCTTGCTCAAGATTGAGTGCTGCTTGCGGTGCGGGCAGTCACATTATCGTGCAAACAAACGCAGAAACCCATGTGAGCCTGGCCTTTAGGCGGAAGATTCTGTCCAAAAAATTTTGGTTCGGGGGGGAGTTATCGGGTGATTATGTCTGGGGTGATTATATACCGTCCAAGGGAATTATGCAACTTTAACCTTTTTTAAAAATTTCAGACAAATCCGTCCGTAATTTTTTTTCCAGTTTTGCTAACAAACTTTTTTTTGCTTTATCTCGCAGTGGTAAAAATAAAAAAGCCCATGTGAGCTTGTGAGCTTGACCTTTGAGTTGCGAGTAGACAGTGAAATTTAGTAGGCTTCTAAAAGTTGTCCAGGTACATGTGTGTACAAAATTTCATCAAGCTAAATGCAGCGGTACAGGAATTATCATGTTGACAGAGCACGCAGGTACCGTCATCGCTAGTCGCTACTGCGGGCAGTAATCAAAAATGTATAAATGAAAATGTTCAGCAGCTGCCGTGTGCCGATACCGCTCGTGAATGATATGCCACGGCTTGTCCAACAAATGTTTTACGTGCAACTGCGTCTAAAACATTTTTGCAGTGGGCACTGAGCCACCAGCCAGTGCTTCGATTCAGTTCGCATTCAAGTGCTATAAGCATCTGTGTGCTGGGTCACTAAACACTGCATTCATTAAAAGCATAATTCTGTTGTCGTGCGTTATGCAAGGGTATCTTTGTTTATTATTTTTCTCGTTTTTATTGAACTTAAGCAAACCGCATTATACACGTTCTGCGTCATGTTGTTGCAGATGTATGGGTGTACGTGAACACAAGCGCTGCTGCAATGCGCTACTGTGAGATCTCCGTCAACTGAGGCGGCCGATATTACTACTGAGGTCGAGCAAGAACGACCGAGAGACAGAAATCAGGCGTGGTCAAGATAGCGGCACTCAGCCAGCCAGGATGAAGTACGTGCGTGCTTTGTCGTCCAGCCTCGAGGCAAAGATCAACAAAGTCTTGCTGGTTGTGGCGTCGTTGTCGTTCATGGCGCTTGTCCTGTTGACACTGTTCCGCTACAACGATCTCGGACCGGTGGTTCTCCTGCCCCAGGGCGCCGAGGTGCCGCCGTTCGACTTCGTGCCGCCTGCGCCCAGCAGCCTGGCGGACTGCGACCAACTGTTCGGTCCAGACACCGCTGCTGCCAAGTTCCGCCTGTCATCCGAGTACCACACCGGCTTCCCTGCCTTCGACGCGGCCGTCAACGAGTCGACGGCCAACGAGGAGATCGAGGGTTTCACGTACCAGCAGCCGACGCAGTTCAAGGTCCTGCACTACCTGGCCGGTCGACCCAACGTGCGCAGTATCTGTGAGACGGGTTTCAACCTCGGCCACAGCTCGTTCAACTACCTGACCGCCAACCGGCACGCCATCGTCCACTCGTTCGATCTCGGCATTCACCAGTACGCGCACAAGATGGCCGCGTTCATGCGACGTCAGTTCCCGAGCCGTTTCTACGTGCACTTCGGCGACTCGACGCGGACCGTACCGGAGTTCGCGCGCTCGAGGCCGCATCAGCGCTGTGACTTTATCTACGTGGACGGTGGTCACACGTACCCTGTGGCCATGGCCGACCTGCTCAACTTGGCGTCGATGGCTGACGTCGGGAACGTCATCATGTTTGACGACTACCCCACGCTCAAGGCGTTCCCGCGACCGTTCGGCTGGGCGTGGGAAAACATGCGGCGCTGGGGCTACGTTCGCGAACTGTTGCGATGCTCGTTCGAAAACAAACAGTTTCAGCGCGGCTTCGTCATAGGCACCGTTGTACGACGACCAACTTTGACGTAAAATAATCTTAATACCCTACTGAGTCGCCGTCCCGTTTCACTGCCATTCGCGGTACAGTGTATAGTCAGTTCGATCGAATGTGGGACTGGAAATGAATTTTTGTTGCTTCAGCGTTTAATAACGTGATGATAGCTCGTTGTTGCAACAGTGTTGTTGCGATTTGTGATACAACTCTTTTCATATTTGTCTTTGAATAGACTCATAGGTTGAAACGTAACTTGGTAAGTTATGAAAAATTCCTCAAAATACAACATTTATAATTGTTTTTGTTGACGTTTCGACAACTGCTGCTGCCTTCGTCGGAACGACTGTCCACCAGGTGTCGTTGCGGCAGACAGTCGTTCCGACGAAGGCAGCAGCGGTTGTCGAAACGTCAACAAAAACAATTATGAAGGTTGTGTTTTGAGGAATTTTTTCATACTTCACTTTTTGTAAATAAAAATATCTGATGTATAGCCACGGCCTGCTACAGTATAGATGTCGGTGTTGATCAGTTATTTTTCCACATGCGTTACTGCTTCAGTGGTGTTTGCATGGTTTCTACGGTCACGGGAAGTCAGGGAAAGTCAGGGAAAATCGAAGTACCAGGGTGCAATAGTTAACAAAAATGCAGAAAAAATTTTGAACTGTTCCAAAAATTTTTTTATTTTTATGTCTACTTTTAAATTTGTTCCGCCGTCTTTGTTTCTATAGTGCGATTGCAAACGATTGACAGCCAACGCTGGTATTTCGCGTGAACAGGGGAAATGAATTCTGCAGTGTAGTAGAAACCTTGTGTTTGTGAGTGACATGGCCAGCACTGGAAAAAAACGGACATAGCCCAATCTGAACATAAGGCTTAGAACAATGCCCGCTTATCCACTTGCAGTCTGACGAAAAGGCAGGAACAGGGAAAAGGTATTAAGGTCGTTGATCTTGATGTCAATCAAAAGGGCGTATCATCCGCGTATGTGACTTCCTATTAGTGATAGGGGCCTAAACAGTGACCAAAGCCATATCTTGCACCTTTTCTGAGATACGGCGACTTATTGGCTCAAAATCGCCATTTTTTGTGCTTTTCTCAGTTATCGTTCTCGATAGTGTTCGAAAATTACCGGAAAAATTGGGAATGTTACCGTTAACTTAAATTACCGGTAATTTACCACTAAATTTCCGGTAAATTACCCATATTTTACCTTTAACAGAAGTGCATCCCGCTGAAAAAGTCTCAGAATTGCTGTTAACATACGTAAGTAGACCACTTTGGCGCTTTAGTTTCCAAATTAAATTGATTGGACTATTATGGCACTTAATGTGTGTAAAATTAAATGCACAAAAATTTGACAAAATAAAAGGCCGTAATTTACTGGTAATTTTGCAATTTTACCTTACCGTAATTTACCTTAAGTTACCGGTAACGTTACGAGAGCTTTAAACCTTAGTTCTCGATCGGAATTTAGCGCTTTCGAATTTCGGAAAAAGCTTTACGGATCATAAAACTAAAGTCTTCGTAGCAGTCCATGGTGAAAAGTTCGTGATTTTAGCTTTCAAACCGGGAGAAAAGTAAACTTGACTACATACATGAGTGACATAACTCATAAGTTTGTAGGCTGCGACAGTGAAATAGGAGTCGGCTAGGCTTACTTTTTCAAACAAATCTTACGACACTGCAGACCACGTGGTTTATTGGACAGGTAGGTCTATGCCCTAATGGAATAACAGTGACAGATAACTCGTGGCAACCAGACAAGATTATGATGAAGCAGTAAGTATAGCCTAAACAACATCGTTTCCACGCTAGTAATAGACTTGATTGGTGGCGACGTCTTCATATGAGCACGCTGAAAGCGACGATGGGGCGTTTGATGTTTTTCACAAAGTCTTGTTGTCTCAACCGAGGTGTTCAGTGAAGAAGTGATCAACGCGACACCAGACTTAGCGGTGTCATGGATTTAACAAGTAACAATAAACAGCAGTAAATTTCTGACAGGAAATTGCAGGCTTGCCGTGGATATGAAATTTCCCATCCATATCCATATCCACAGACGTTTTCCCGCGTACATGTAGCCTCTAATTTTTGCCAAATACAGCAGTACAAAAACGTCTATTTTCCCCTCCTCTGAAAAAAACATGGCGCAGATATATCCCTCTTGAAATTGTTGAAAAAAATTAGTAAAAGTAAAAAATAAAAACACATTTGCGTTGAGTATGTCAAGTTTCGTAAAAATCTACAAAATTTTATAGACGCTGTTTTGGCCGACTGTTAGGTCGAACCTTGGGTACAATATGTTGTCTCTCTGTCCTCGGTCTGTCCGTAATGCATCTATTGTAGCTAAATGGTACGTCAAAGACTTTCGGCGACGATACAGTTGGATAGGACGATGGCAATTTCCTATAGGCCATCAAATGATACCATGTCTCTATCTGCAACGGTTTGACCGCAATTTTAAATGCAATGTTTGCCTGCAGCCGTTACCACGTGCGCTGATTTACCGCATCGTATTCTAGTGTTTATTTCTTAATTCGATATACGTCGTAGCAGCGTCACCATCTTTATTTCCGCGACACGAAGTCAGACGCTGACCTTCGGATATAAGCAGTACGGTCGGTGCACTTCAGCAACAGCTGGGATATTCTTGTTTTCTTAGATGCTAGTTGCATTCATGTACGCGCACTGGTATAAGATAGATTATTTATTTAATTATTGCATTATTGCATTATTCCGATTATTTATTTAACTAAGTAACATAAATAAACGAGAAAATAAAGAGTAAAAACGACAGACAGAGAAATATTCTAGACAGACAAAGCATATAAGTAGTCAATTAAATTAGTAGGTGAGCCAGCGTAATATATAGATATCCATATCCACGGTAAGCCTGGGAAATTGTGAGTGTTCAGACTATCGCCGCGACCGGTTGCCTGCAGTAGTGAAGACACGAGAGAAGACACGAGAGGACTGTCGCGCTCTTTATGCGGCGAATACATGAACATCGTAACGTAGCAAGTTAGCAACACGCTTGATGCGATCTACTGATCTTTAATGCATTCTCATTGAACAGGCCCTGTTTCATTGAAACGAGGCTGTGCATGCAACAACTAAACTAATCAATATGCAATGAAGATAGCAAAAGTTGGCAGAATACTGTTTCTTAACTTATAAAAGTATAAGCTTTGTTTTTCATAGCAAGCAAAGTGCAATTTTATTGATTTTATGTTCCACAATATCGCGTAACTCGCATTTTAAGACTGCCCGTCTGGTCATCGCCATTGTGTATGGTGCACGCACGATATGTTGGACTGTGTCTATGAGGCATCTTAATTACGGGCTGTTTTGAAATGTAAAAACCAGCGAGTGCTGCGAGTATAATTTCAGATGTGTTTTCTCAGAAGTGTTTAAAACTAAGTTTGCGGCCCGTACTGCGTTCTCACAACTACACAATTTTTGCCAAAGAAACTACAAATTTTAAACACAGTTTTACTTTTTTAATATTGCACGCCAGTAGGGTGAGGCTAGGCGCAAGTGTCGCCCCAAATTTTCCCCTGGGGGCTGTAGGTAATTCGCGGATCGACGTTGTCATTATAGGGCATCGATTATAATGACGCTGGAATAGAATGGAATGGAATGGCGGCGTCATCAAAGCGGCGGATGTGCGTGCATAGCTCATGCAGTGTCTGAGACTGACGCAGATCATCATTCTGTCGACAGAACTCACAGAAGACTGCAGCCATCGAACCACACACCGACCGCCAGCACTGTGCGTTTCCGTCAACAACAAAAAAACTGCGAAGTTGTGACTGTTTTCAGCTAAATTTTCTCCAAAACCATGTCTATACGTTCATTGTCAATTTACATGGGAAATATTTCATGTAACTTAGGACTGTTTTCGGAATATTTGGCGGGTTTTCAAATGCGTCGGCTCTTTAATTTTTTATTCGCTAGTATTTTTTGTTAAGTTTTGGGCTACTACTGACTACTTATCAGTTCTTGAGAGCGAGTTAAAATTTTCTCGTAAAATCGCATCGTGTCGTAAGTGTATTTCGTGTGCGGATATTCGCAGCTGAAAGTTTGCCTGCGTGTGCAATACAAGAAATCCGAGCTAATGCTTATGAGACGCGCGAAAGCCCATAGCAGTTCCCGTTCGCAGGTAATCTTGGTCTATCTCTAGCCATTTTGGCGCAATTCACTCTTGAAATGCGTGTCGCAGCCAGAAATCGCGAAAAATTCACTAAACCCCTTCATTTTGGGGGTTTAAGGTCATCGACGTTGACATTTATAAGAAGCTCGTTGCCAGTGTTTGTTATGATAAGCAGCATGTCTGTGCCTAACTGCAACCATTTTCACGCTAGACGACCCAATATCGGTAAAATAACGTCTTTTTCGGAGGGATGCTCCTCTTTCACACCCTCGTTTGTTTGGCCCATGTGAGAGATACACACGTCAGTCGTCAGCTCCATTCTTTTGCACTGACCGCCACTGTCCGCCATCAGTTCTGTTGTTGGGTTTCATCACAGGCCACGTGCTGTCGATCCAGTTGTCAAGCACTGTTGTCTCGACCAACTTCTTGAGGAGACTTTCGCAATTTCATTTTTTTACAATGACTAATATCACTGTTTATAATTAAGTTCAATATAGTACAGTGAGCCTACCGGGTATTTTTATTTGACAAATATCTAAGATATCCTGCTGATCACTTATTTTCTACCATTCACCCCGTCCTAAAATATAGCCAGCTTTAATGGGCTTAATTAGAAAATCTTGCAACTATTGCGGTATTCTAAATTAGAATATCAGGAAAGTTACAACATAGTGTTTTTATAACTTATTTTTCCAAAGCTGACTAGATTTTACAAGGTGGTGTGGTGACGCCGACGCGTTCGGGTGTGACGGGATCTACGACGATCTTTTTTGCTAAATTTATCAGTAAAAGAATATCGGAATCATAGCTCAATATTTAACGCAGTTGTGACTGAAACGTAGACAATTACTTTTTATTACACACCGAGTAGTCGTAGCTGCACGGTATCGCAGCAGACTGTGCGTGTGGTCTGCAGCTGCTCGCACTGCTCTCCGTGTGCTCTGCAGCGGACTGTACTGTCGCACACTTTTACCTTTACACGTGTGATAGCGGCACTCTATACGAGCTACGTCATTCTAGATGTGACGTCAGCTGATGCAGCTATCCGTGTGATTGATGGAAGCGTCGTCGGTGGTCCGGCACTGCGTTGCTCTGCTGATGGCAACCCAGCTCTGTCAGAGTGCGGTGCTTCAAAAACACTCGTCAGGTGAGGTAGATGTGCAAATCTTAAACGTTGTACGTTCTTCTCGAACTGTTCGTCGACTTAATCATGACTTTCCACGAAATTGCGTAGCTAAAATAATCAGAGAAACACGTTGACTGCACGTGTACTACCTTGCTTGCTTACCGTCTAGTTTTATCTAACCTTAACCTTTACTATAACTTTTATCTTGAAATTAAAACAAATAGGCTTTACGGAAGTTTCGAATATGACAAGAATTTGCTCATTTTGAGATTGCCCAGTGGCGTCATCTTAGTAAATCATTGCGGGCCTGAGTTATCTTTTGGGGTCTCAGTCTATGTAATGTATTGTTTTTGCAGCAGTAACAGTGTTTCAAAGCTACGATTTACGGGGAAAAATTAAAATCAAATCTTTGGGGGGTCCGTAGACCTCTCTATCCCCACTAAATGACGCCCCTCAGATTGGCCTATGCACATCACTGAGTGGGAAATTTTCTTACATAGGAAAATATCATGTACTTTCATAAGTAACATTGTACGCTAAGTTTAAGTCACAGACGTTGAAAGATAGTAAAATTTGTAAGAGTAAGGCGTTTGGGAGACCTCAGTCCTAACTCTATCTTCAACCGTAACTTTCTCAGATGAAAAGCTTTGCGGATGTTACATCAGCAAACGAAAACAGACGTTACTTGATAGAAACAATACCTGCGTAAACAAAAATTGCATCTAACAAAAAAGCAAATATAAATATCAAAGACATATAATTTTATGGCTCACCTTATATGTTCCGGCGTGGCGTGATATAGACAACGCGCGATAAAGCTCTCAAGCAATTAAGCGGAATGCTAATTATTGTTTTTAAGCGGAGACTTCGACGACAAATTGCCCTGGGCCTGATTATGTTTTATTATGTTATATTAAATCGATTGCAAGCAATTTTAACATTTTATTTACAGTCCCATTACATTTAGATCACACGTTACAATAACATTCGCATTCGTATGCATTTCTATTATAAATCGACGTATCGGCGTTAAACTAATTCTTTTATAAACTAAAACAAAAATCAGAAACCAAGGTCAGCAAAAATTATAACTGCAAAAGTGACCTGCATTAATACTGATAAATGTTAACGAATAAAATAAAAATCAAGAATATTCTGAAACAGTTATCGGACGTGAAGTGAGTAAATTTGTTATAATTAGTCAAAGAAACGTGCTGAATTAAATCTAATGATTTTATGTAACTAATAATTATAAAAATTGTTTTTATGAAAACGACATGAATATATCACGGAAGTACGATCGCAATATTTTATAATCGATATCGGACTCGCAACTTTATAAGATTCGTTATTACGAATTTTCGTCAGTTTCTTCTCTTGACTTGTTATCAACCTTAGTCAAAACGTATGAATAATATTTCGCGATTTTAGGAAGGTGGGCCAAAATAAATTAAAACTCAAACTCATATGAATTGTTGTTGCGTCTTGTGGTTTTGATTTATCTGGGATAGCCCGCTCACATTCGTTGGCGTTAAGAAACATCAGCATGCATGCAACTGCAAGTAGTTTTATTTCAGTTTTGTTTCAGTTTTATCGCGCGTGTGGCCGCGGCTTGGACGACATTTCTGTTCGCCTCTAGCTGCGTGTATGGCAGGCACGTCGTGTCGTAACTCGCCAGTATTATTGTGACAACCCGGCTACCGTGTCCCACCGTCATGCCGTGCCCTCGCCCCCTGTCATTATTAGTCCTGACCAGTCATACAGTACACCCGAAAGGACCGATGAGCCGTCAGTCCTATGAATCGATCGCGCGCTCAGTGCCTGTGTTACATTAAAATGTCTTTCCATGAAAAATCCGCCCGGGGAGAGATAATCACGGATTTGATATGTCTCCCTCTTATTAAAATATCGCCGGCTCCATAAAAAAGTAACTCCATCATAGGATCGTCCCCCCTCAGAAAAGTTCTACCGTTCTACCGGCCGACAATTTATCGGTACTAAAAATCCGTCCCGCCCGAGCGGCCGCCGGGCGGGGCGGATTTTTGCCGGTAAATTGTCGGCCGAGGGATACTTTTCTGGGGGTGATCCTATAATGGGGCACCTGGTGCGACTGTGAGGTCGGCTATCGGCTGACCTGCTTACTTAGCAGTGCGTTTTATCGGGCTCGCGAGAGTCCGGACTTACTGTGCACAGAACTTGTGCAGAATCGATGGGTGTCTTGGGGACGACTTGCTAATGGTTTACCGACCGATCGACAGAACGACGCCTATCGACACCGTTCATCGCTCACACAGAACCCATTCCTCCGAGAATTGTACGCTGTGCTTTGATCTAACGAAACAATAGAGTACAGCACTGCGCCTCAGTTTATTGCTATTGTGACTATGTTTCTGTGACAGCGCATACATCTCATTGCGTGGCTGTTGACGCCAGAGTACGTTTGGTGGACTAGTAGTTAACGTCGGTCTATGAAGGCAGAATATAGTGAATAGCGTACGAGTAGATTTTCACTTCAAAACGGTCAGACAAGCTGTCAGTTTAATCTGGCACATGAACCAAAAAGAACTAAAAATGTCTAAATGAAAATGAGATGAGAGAAACTGGAATACAATCGCTGTTACGCTGAACATAGAAAATAACAAAAAAAACAGAGGCTAAGAAAGAGCTAAAAGCTTGGGATAAAAAAATTTAAATTGAAATAACGATAACAGAAACTAGAAAAAATAAAACGAGAAAAAGCCGTAAGCAAGTCCAGACATCCGTAAAATCAGTCCGAAAGAGTTTATTCCGATATATTACTATTCGGTCACGCAGCATTAGCACATCTCAGTAAACTAACGTCAATTAAAACCTGTAACGTAGTTTATAGCATGGCATTAAATCATCGTTTTAATTTAGCATTTCAATTTAGAAATCCATAATAATATAGACAGATCTAAGCGACTTGAACAGTATAGGCTCCTATAATAATTGCATGGCATTTTTTCCTGCAGTGCAAACCAGTAAGTACTACGTCGTCATTATTCTGCGGTGTATTTTCCATACTGGAGGTTGTCATTGATTGCATCATATGAGATGTCGTGAGTGGGATTAGTTTATTGAACCAGCAGCAGCCGCCGCAGCAACTCTATTCTCAGTGTGGCTAATCGGCGGGCGCCGGATGCACGCCATGTGTGCAGACCTTTGATTACTGATGCGCTTGTCCGTTTACGTTTAACCCTTTTACTGGCCTGCCAGCAGCCCGATCAGCATATTGGCAACGGTTTTTAATATATCAGTGACACCGATTGTTACAATGGTCTTTGATTAAGTTAAAACAAGCAAGACATTGGGCAAAATTGCCGTTTATGCAGGTCATAGCTCATTGGCAAAGTCTCGTCACCGTGCTCTGTCTCCTTCCACAGCGTTTGGCTACTTTGTCATTTCCCTGGCTTTCTTCATTAATGTTTTGTTATATTTGTCATTTAACGCTTACTTAAACGCGACACTTTAACCCTTCTGTTTTTTTTTCCAAAATTTGAACTCTTGATGTTTCGCGTCAACTCAATGGCTGCAGGCTCCGATACCAAGCTACCCATAGTCGAGGCCTCTATTTTGGTATTATATCAGTTTGCGTAACTTCCAACGCGTCGATCATTGCTAAGAGCGTTGAAAGAGTGAAGTGTATGAGCGACAGGGAGTCGGTCGGTGTGAGGGGCAGCATGGACCGATACGTCGTCGGTGGTCCGTCGTGTTCCACCGATTGTGTTATCGATCAACGTTACCGCTGTACTGACCAGTGCCACGACGATATCGCCAATAATCGTGAGCCAGCTAGTCAGCCAGCCGTCGTCGCTTCCTCAAGAAGATACAAATATTTGTAAGCGCGTCTACTCGATGACGAATAGATGAGGTGAGGAGGAGAGGGGAAGCTAAGGAGAGACTGAGCGTCAATATCACGTCGACATGTTGTCGTCACGTACTCGCCGCAAATTACTTACATTGCACCGTGCTGCCAGTCGTCGCAAAGACTCCTATAAGCGAATTTCTCGTAATGGATTGATTTACTGATGTCCAGTGTGCTACTGCTTTGCAAGTGCTAAACCTAAGTGAACACTAAATGACATTTCACAATTTATCCCAAAAATCATTACAATGTTTGTGGCTCCATTTGGTTACGTAAGCAAGTCCAGATATCCGTAAAATCAGTCCGAAATAGTACGCAAGATTTAATGTTAGTAATATGTATAGCAATAACGTGTTTTATCTTGCATTGTTTTTAAAAATTTATTAGATTTGAAAGTTTTTAAAATTTTATTAAGCTTAAAAGTTTTGAGAGATGAGACTTTCTTTTAAAGTTTTTGACTTGCTTGGTGTTATCGAGTCTCGGTGTTGAGACTCGATTTTACCTGTCACTGCTACCAAACAAACGCACCAAGAATTCTGGAGTTTGTCAGCTGCGTCTTTGAGATGACGAAAATATCGTAATTTCTCGCCGTAGCCAAAAAAAAACAAAAATAAACTTTACGTTTTTGGCATATAAACGAAATTGTCATATTTACCATTTGAATCGGCATGGAAAACTATTTTAAAAAATTCGCTTGATCTCTAAGTGTACTTTAGCATCTATAGATGTTACTTCGTCGGCATTGGCTGTTGTCTAATTGAACATCCTGTGACGGACGAGATAATCGAATTGGTAGAAAGCGCTGCAGTCCGGTGCGACTGACAAGTACACTATACCACTCCGATTTATATTACTACTCGTAGCTAGACAAGCTGCTTATGTTAAGTAACAACATGTAGGCTACATATATTGCATATAGATGTGCAAGTGTGCATGTAGCCATGCAAAGGCCTAATCTTGTAACGCGCAGATTATGGACAGGCAACTTACGATCGCCATACTACGCTTAGCATTGTGTGCATCTCGCGATAAAAGTGTATTCTTGTACTCTGCAGACTACAGACTACAGACGTGAAATCGATTCTCGCACATAGCCTACAGCAACAGACGCTTAGGGCCTACGTGCGTTTTCATTCCACCGAATCAATCAGCCCTAGTTTTCTTTTCTGTTAAAGCGAACACGTTACAGCGTTTCTGTTTCTGCTTTCACTCGTCCATACGGGCGCCGTTGAAAGCGACTTGCTTGTCGACGTCAATCGTCGACGGTCCCGAGAGTGCACGCAACCGAGCCTATTGGCCTGACTCCATGGCGACTGGACTAAGTATCGTTCCACTGCCGCCGCATGGTGCGACGCTACGCTTCCTCGTTGTGACATGACAAGTCTCTTTCATCACACACCGGTCACTCAGTCATCCATTCATTCGTGCTGGATGTTGCGACAGTCAGCACCCGGTTGAGAACGTCGGTAATGCTGAGCCAGTATCGTGACGTGACGATGTGTCGCAGTATATCGTGATAAATATATGCTGAAGCTCAATAACGGCCTTCAACTATTAAATAGCTCTGACATGATGGATTTCCAATTCTCTGCGAGGATATCCAACATGTGTAACATGTGCATTTAAACGGTCTACAGCAACGACCGACTTTAAAATTTTGCTTCGGCGAATTTGTTGTTTTGCCAACACCGCTATGTTGTTTGAACCTACGCAATTTTCTCTCGATTGGTAAGCTTTCGCACATTACGACATACGACATTGACCAAAGAAACCGTATAGCATCATACCACTGCGAAATTATCTTTTATAATATGGACTTTTAAAGTATTAGCCAAACGTTAACTTACGATGAACGCTGCATGATCATGGCAGAACTATTGCACTGCGTTGTGTGCCTCCCGCGGAAGGACGGCCAGGCTGAGTTAACCTTGGTGGCTATTTTCACGTCGCGAGGGTTTAGGCGTTAGAAGACAGGTAACTTATTATCTCAGCATTAACTGGGCTTGACATTGATCGAGACAATAGTGTCATCTCTAGTTGAACATATTTGCTTTTTCGTATTCTCCAGCGAATAATAATCTAATGTAAGCCGATATTTTAGTTTAGAACAGGTACGCTGTAGGGAAGTCGTACTGTGCATCGCGTCGATGCGTGCACGAGCGGTGATAATTAGCAACTGCGGTCTGCGATCGTCGATCGAAATGTCTTCTTAACGCGGTCGGTGATTCAGTCTAGTTGTCCCGTAGCGTGCGACGACGCCGTCAGTCGGTAACAAGCTTAAGTACGAGTGAGCGGGCCGCTTGAGCTACTGTGTACAAACCGTCCCAGCCAGCCAGCCAGCGTGATTTGGCAATCATCAACGATGTCGAGCGAATGAAGTCAATTTGCGCTGATTGATGTTTTTCTGGTGCTCAGCGGCTGACATCTTCATACAGATGGACAGACAGTCGCGCCTACGATACTCGAACTACACTAGCTGTGACATGTTTTAACTCTGCAGCTCCGGGAAATGGGTTATAGTCTAGTCCAGTACAGAAATTATATAAGATTTTGCATACTTTCTAAACGGAGCTAAATTAGGCCTAGACTAAAGTGGGCCTAGGCCTATAGCACTGCGCCTTATAGGCTCTATTTAGGTCTTTGTGGCGCAGTGGTCGGTCATACTCTGTGTAAATTATGTTTTTTGTCGGCGATCTTCTTTCGATGCAGATAAAGTCTGTTAACAGTGTTTCTTGAGTTTGTCTCCTTGTTGATACAGTTTATTTACTAGCAAAAATTATGCTTTATTGATTTTAATCGTTGCCAATAGATACCATAAAATGAACTGGGAACGTAATTGGCTAACTGCAGACAATAGGCCTACTGTCAGGTTTTTGCTTTCATTCTGAAATTCTAAAGGTCATAGCAAGTCCGAAACACATGCTATATGCCATATGATGATTGTTCAAAGTTGGTGGAGCTGGACAAAGAATCTTAGAGACTGAAGTGTTAAACTTTTTTTTACACTTTTCACTCACAAGTTAATTGTAAGTAAATATAATTACAACGTAAATTTCTATAGCGCATAACTTTAATATTATAACTTCTAACGTTCCTGTTTGTTTTAAATCTTCGTTTCTGTCACACTTCATTATTAAATGTAGTTACGCAAGACAACATGATTATTCTGTCTATATGTTACGGTGCAGAGCCGCTGATGTCGGACGAGAAGCGATTGATCCGGCGTCTACTGCGTTACTACGATCACGTCGGTGTCGTCGGCCGACCCGTTCACAACCAGTCACAGACCGTCTTCGTCAAGTACGGACTGGCGCTTGTACAGATCATCGGCCTTGACGAGAAGAACCAGATACTCACCACCAACGTCTGGAGCAGATACGTGAGCGTCTCCGCGTCGTATCAAATAATGAATCGATCAGTCGATCAGATCACAAATAGTAAACTTACGTAAATGATTATTGGTTTACAAGCAGAGATCAAACCTAGGATGAAACTTAACGTCTGTACCAACTTAGGTCCAAAAATCGATGGCGAGTTGCGACTGCATGGATTTAAAGAAGAACTTGAGAAAAAGAACAGGAAACGTTAGAAAAAGCAAAGTACAGGAAGATAAGGAGAAATAGGGAACCTTGCGCACTGCATTTGCGGTTGTCGTTAGGCTGCTGTTAAAAACTCAACCCAGAAGACTTATATTCTCGGGCTCATTGTTTATCTACGAATCAGATTGAGCTTGTCGGAGTATACAGGCTACAGCGCAGTGGTCAAAGATGTCAGCGACTGACCGTACTGACCGTGCGATTCCGATTCAGAACAGTATGTGATATTCCGACATAAAAAGCAGTACAGCACGTGCCTTAAAACTGACGCTGCACTTGTCTGATACCGCTTTTCTGTTTTTTTTGCATTTGTATTAACCGTGCGTCGTTATCCAACGTGCAGCGCTTGTTATGCAAGCAAGTGAGCTTGGCTGCAGCGTTTGGCGAACCAATCGTGATTACTCGCTGTTTTGCTGTTTGATTTGAGCGTCGTTTGTTAATTTTTTTATAATTTGCTGCATATAATAATAATGTTTTGTCTAATATGTTCGACGCCTGTGAAGTGATCACCTAACAGACATACTACGATATGTCTGTTCAATTGTCACTCGTTGCTGTGATTAACGTGTTTGCTGAAAATGTCACATTGTGTTGTCTTTCGTCTGCAGCAATGGATTGACATTCTGCTGCGATGGGAGCCGGGTGATTACGGCGGACTGAAGAATGTCCGAGTTCCGGTCACACAGATCTGGACACCGGACGTCGTCCTCTATAACTAGTGAGTCAGTTCTATACTGTGTACGCACAGTGGAAACATATGTACGCCTATCTGTAGAAATTAAACTATACGATACCAGGTGTTAAAGCAAAACTAGTTTGTGTTTACATTTGTAAATGTTTTTGGAGCTTTTGTTTTTTATACAAACTGTTTTTTTCGTTCTCCATATTTTTTTCCGTTAATACTCTTACACCGATTTTATCGGTGTGGACAGTTCATTATATAAAGTTATAAACTCACCAATGACGGTACCGTCGCCGACTATGTTGCGGCCATCCGCTACCCTCTTTTCTCTTAGTCAAAACTGTTAAAATTGCACGTAAACGATAACAGCAACAGCGTCTAATTGGGAGCTTATGAGAACTTGTCATCGACTTGTCGAACTCAGTATAGGCACTGTAGCACATTACTACATGTCACTCGACCTCATGTTTATTCAGCAAAATCTGGCGCACAACAATGTGTAGTAAATTCTAGGCATGGCCAGGACGTGCCGTCAACAGTGCCAAGGCGCATGTATTGGCCAATTAGCGCTTACGAAGAGCTAGCTAGCTAGCTATAGCGCGTATTAGCTATGGTAATTTTGCACGACATGCACAACATTTAGCAATGGCGACGAGCTTCTTAGGAATGTCAACATCGATGACCTTGAATGACCTTAAACTTCAAAAATATTGATTTTAAATAATTTTTGGCGATTTTTGACCGCAAAAAGTGAATTGCGACGAAATGGATGGAGACAGACCAAGATTACCTTCGAACAGGAACTGCCATAGGCTCTCGCGCGTCTCATAAGCATTAACTCAAATTTCTTGTTTCTTAGTTTACGTATTCTCTGAAGGTTAGACAGCGTAGTTTTATTTATTTTCCGCTGAAACAAGCTCACAACCAACGTCTGTCAGTTGCCGCGAGGAAAGGGCCATATACAATTCTTTCTATAGGCCTAGTATATTGTCTGCGTCGTGTTTTAAGTCTATAGTGCTACAACAGAAAATAACTATGTACAGTTAACAGAAACATTTGCCCACTAATAACAAGATGCCCAGTCAAATATTATCGTAAAATACGTGTGCATGAAACAGACAGATTTAGCTATGTAATTCTTTTTAATCCAGCACTTCTAGCTGCCGTTATATTTTGCTAATAAACATAAACTTCATCAAGCGAACTAGAAAAATGTGCTGCTGCATCTAATTCAAAATTGAGAAACATGAAGGTTTGAGTTGGGGCTTCTACTAGGCCTACTGCATAACTACTGGTAGGCCTAGTTCACAACTATCAGCTTACATTTTTCTGTCCAAAGCAGTTTAGTGTTTGAGACATTGTGTTTCCCGATACATCAAACGCGCCGTAAGACATCGTGTTACTGTTTGGTTTCCGAGCTTGTAGGAAAAAGCCTTTATAAGTCGCAGCAGTACTGCCTGAAAGAGTCACTGTCACAAAAACAGCATTCAGAACAGTGCATCTTGTATTCGTTTATTTATTCAAGCAATCATCAATCAATCAGTCTTTATTACGCCAAAAGGCAGCACAAATTACAGTAAACAATGACGTAAAAGATATCGAAAGCCTAGAACTATAATGGCCAATTCGCTGACACTTGAGTTGAGTCGTTCGCATCGGCGTCGTAAGTGTGAAGTCGACACGAGTCAACTGTCGGCTGTTGACAGTATGGTGTTGTCATCTTGCCAAGATCATTCTGGTTCTTGGCTGAAAAAGCTTTTGCACCATTGATTTACAACTAGAATTTTAGAGTTTAGTATAGCTTATATAATATTACCGGTGGTAGCTTGGTCAGGCGTGTAGCAGGTGGTAGACGTTGCAATCGTGTAAAGAGGTGACGAGGTCTGTGGCCGACCTCCGTGTTGAGGTGTCATATCCATGCACAGACTTGAGTACTGGGGATCATTAACTGCAGGACCTTGCGGTCTTGCATCGGTCGTGCGGAACAGCGTCATAATCGTTATCATCATCGTTACCAGAAAAACAACGACAAATTTATTGTTGCACACCCTGACGCCCATCTTCCAAGTTTCTGCGACAAATAGTACACTGCATGCAACAGAATAGACCTAGAGGGTGAGTCAGAACATTTTAGGCCTACATCCCTAAAGTTTTTTAAAGGTTAGTTTTCAAAAAATGAAGAATGTTAAACCATATTTTACACGCATATTTGGCGATTAAATCTACATCTAATTACAAAGGTGCGCAATAGCAGAATGCTTCGCGCGTCTTAACGTGGCCTGGGCGTCTGTTCGTCTGTCCGCCCGTCACACCCTGGCGCTGTATCAAAACGGCGACACCTAGAATTACGAAATCTTCACTGTGGGCTGCCTTGAGGTCTCTAGTTTTTTGTGACAACATTTCGTGCCAATGGGTGAGGAGGGTTTCCCTCGAACGAGGGCGTCAAAGAGGGGTACCTCTCTAAAAAGACGTTATTTTGCCGTTATTGGCTCGTATAGTGTGAAAACGGTTACAGATAGGTACAGACATGCCGCTAATCATAGCAAGCAATGGTGATAAACTTTTTAGATTTGTCAACATCGATGATTTTGAACGACCTTGAACTCCCAAAAAGGGGTTTTTAGTGAATTTTTTGCATTTTTTGCAAGCAGCGCACATTTCAACACTGAATTGCGACAAAATGACTGAAGATAGACCAAGACAACCAGCGTATGAAAATTTCAGCATTAAATGACGTAAACGTAGATTTTAGCAGTCCAAGTCCTGACCTCTTATACTAAGTTCAAGGAGGCCGGCGCAGGCGGGCGTCAAAGACGGCTACCCCTTTAAAAAGTGGTTATTTTACCGCAATTATCTCGTGTAGCGTGAAAACGGTTGCAAATGGGCACAGACATGCTGCTTATCATAACAAACAATCGTGACAAGCTTTTTATTGGTGTCAACGTCGATGACCTTGAATGACATTGAACCCTCTAAATAGGGGTTTTAGTGATTTTTTGCGATTTCCCGCTGCGACACACATTTTAAAAGTGAATTGCGCCGAAATGGCTAGAGATGGACATAGACAACCTGCGTATGACGTTTTTTAGCATAGAAAGTACATTTTTAAAGTTTCGATCTTTTAAATTTAAGCAGTCTTCTGTACGGTGGCCTCAAATTTAAGTACTCTTTCAAGATGCAGTAATATCTTATTGCTGTAGGCCTACGCTGATCGCCAAAGTGGCAAAACCGCTACTATCGCGCGTCACGTGAGCTTTTCTCAAATTACTTGTTTTAAAAAATAGTTTTTGCTAGCATAAGTTGTAGAACCGTTGGTAATTTTTTATACCCCGTTTACACGATTAAGCTGGCTAGACGAGCTGGCAATAGTTAGCTGGTCGAGCTAGCTCGATGTTTGCTCGATCGTGTAAACGGGGTATTACTCCTCATCTATTCGTCGCTCGTCTTTTCGTCAGGCCACGCGTCACGCTTCGTTGTGTTCTCCGTTCGTCAGTGTCGAGGTGACGAGACCACGCCTCTTCTGAAATCAATGAGAAGAGATGTGCGAATAAACGAACATCGTCATCTCCAATATCTGGATATTGGAGTTAGGAGGAGCAGGCTTTAGGCCGGCTCGGATGGACCGAAAATCAAGGCCAAAGACCGAGCGTGGGGGCAGAGTTTTGGGGAGGGCAGCGAGCCCTCTCCTCACCAGTTAGGGGGTATGGGAAGCGATGTAAGTTTCATGCAAACGCTTTTAAAGCACAAGAAACTTACATCGCATGCATGAAACTTACATCGCTCAAATAATCCGACTACACTCTACTTGAAAATGCATGTTGTGTGGCGTGTATAAATTTCGCTGCTTCACTGCACAAATTTGCATTTTACAACTATAGCTGGGCTTAGGAGATGATCGCCACTTTGGTTACCCCGCTGTAAACGAACATAATGATGATGATGATGATGATGAAACTGTATTGTATAGGCTACTATCACATAACATGGCATGTAATTGTAGCGCGGACATGCGGCTGAAAGAGTTTCGTGACGCCATGGCGGTGGTGGAGAGCGATGGTACAGTGTTATGGATACCACCGGCACTGTTCCGCAGTTCGTGTTCCATCGACATCACACAGTTCCCTTTCGACGTTCAGACTTGTGACCTCAAGTTTGGCTCCTGGACCTATGATGGGTTCAATCTTGACATCGACTTTTACAACAACGTCAGCCAGGCCAGTATCACAGCGGCGGTTACTTAGAGATTTTGAAGGGGGTTTTAAAAACATAATTCTCAAAATAATATCCTAACTTCGCGCATTTTTCTGCGTCGAAAGCGCGTACAGAGCGATAGAACTGAACTGGGTTGAACTGAACTGAAGCGTTGTCGTTTCAGTTAAATTTAGCTTAGTTACATATGCAGTGAATCACTTTACTGTGTGAGAAGTATAACAATGTAAATGAATTTAATTTTTATTTCACACAAAAGCAGTGAACAATGCTTCGACGGTACGCTGTAGCTGCTTCATCAGCCAAGTCAGCTAGCTACGTGTAAGTTTCTGTATGAACTTGTATGACCTCAATTTTTTAAACTTCAACATTTAGCAGCATTTACAGCATTTATATCTTTAAAACAGGAATGTATCAGTTTGGACTGCAATTGGCTGTGACGTCATATAGACGTCACCATGGTGACGCATCATTAGCATCATTTATTCATTTTAGACCCTGCAGCGTAATGCAACGCTGTGCTACGCTGCCGCGCTGTGTTACAGCCTGTGTATCAAGGTCGCAGGCCGAGATGAGGCCCGAATGGCCGAAAATGGAGGCCGCAGGCCAATACTATGGCAAAAATCAAGCGGACAGACTACGCTTTTTAATGCTTATCATGCGGCCATTTGGTTTTTTGTCTGCCGGTTTGTTTTGTACTGGCTTTTAACTCAACAACAAAAAAGCGTACAAAAAACATAAACAGGTGCAAACGTTTCCCGGCACAGACGCACTAACGCAGGTGTAACAAGTGTGCCAATTTTCAGTTCAAAATGTCAAAGGCCAAGGTTTTGGTTACGGTATAGACGGACGGCAGCAAAATAGGTCGGCACTGGACAGCCATATTGTAATAACTGCAGTATAAACGAAGCCGACACCAACCGTCTTTTGTTGTTTTGAGTGTTAAACAAACAGAAAATCAACAAATAAAACAAGTAAATTGAGCAATGGTCGCGTGATGCACGGCAGCATCAATGCTGCCATCTGGGTCGTCAGTGTACAACGTGCAGTAGAATAATATTGCACTTTGAAGAACATGTTGGCGATGCGTGTGTGTGACGTCGTAGGTTGATGTCAGTGACTACACGGCAAGTAACGAGTGGGAGGTTCTGAGTCACCCGGCACAGAAGAATGTCAAATACTACTCGTGCTGCAACGCGCCCTATCCGGACCTGACGTTTACCGTATCACTGCGTCGCGTCGCCGCGTTCTACAACTACGTCCTCGTCCTGCCCTGCGTTCTCCTGTCATTCCTCACACTCGTCATATTCTGGCTGCCGCCCGAGTCGCCCGCCAAGATGATGCTTGGTAGGCATATGTCTGTCACCTCTCATCGTTAGTAGAACTCGTCTCGCTGCTGCTTGGAATAATTACTGTCTTTAAGATAATTGCACAAGCAGTCGTTGACACGTTGTCTGCGTTGCTATGTGCGTCCGCACCCGCTGCAACTCTTGCTAGAGCTTTGACGGAGAAATTGCGTTCTTTTTTTGTGCTGACTGCGCAGATGAAATAATTTAAGGTGTAATTTACGGATTATTTTTTCCCTTTCCCATTTTTGACGCAAAGCCGACGGAAAAGTTTTTTTCATTTATTTGATGCAAAATTGTATAGTTAGATTACTTTGTCATGCGACGGTAGATTTTCTGGTTTGAAAGCTACATGACGGCGGAGGGCTTGCATGTATTTTTACATACTGATTTTTTTAACTGTCTACATACTGTTTAGCCCTAGTGAGAACATACGCGGATATGGTCACAACCATGAATGACAAAAATATTAAATACTGAGCGGTAGTTATTATTGTGTCGTAGGTATGAACATCTTCGTGGCATTTTTCGTGTTGCTGCTACTACTGGCCGACAGCACCCCACCCGCAGCGTCGTCTATTCCACTCATTGGTATGCTTTTACGACATATGGCGCTATATGAATGTGTTTTTATTGACTGATTGCATTTTTGATTGAATTGGTAATCTATGCTTATGGTTTAGATTCTGTCATTGGTTTATGAACTTAATAGGAAATTTGCGGTATGGTTTAGAGCATTTTTTTCTTACTACGGCAGACAACATTCGGTGCCTATCGTGGCATTTCTATAGCTTTGCCTCATTTGAAGGCCACCAGTATACGGACGTCTCTGTGTTGACTTGTATTTTATAAGCTGGTGATTATTTTATGTATTACATAACGAACTGACTGCTCAGGCCAGCGGACCGAGCCTCGCGACCGAGGCGTGATAGGCGCTCTTGACGTATAGCGATGACGGTTTATGGCGAAACTGTTTCTATAGTATGTGCTTTATTTGAATGCAAAATATGCGCAAATAAATGCTTGGCAAAATATGTGCTAAAATATGCCGCACATAGGCCTACGTGGCATATATAATAGGCAAATATGTTGCACAAACGACGAACCTAAGTGCAAAGTTATTTGACTTAGGCCTACTTTGGTGTTGCATTAAAAAATGATTTAACCGGCTGTAGCGCATCAGAAACTGCAATCATTTTTGGAGATGGGGCTGACTGTGTCGGAGCCATGTATGTTACGTTGACGGCGATAAAACAAGGGTGAAAGTCATTACAGATAGTCAGACAAGCAAGTCGCTATGGTGAACAGCAATTGATGGCTCAGGTTATCTTTTAGCTTACGGGAGTCGCTGCAGTGACGCGTTGTCCGCTTCTTATCTCGTTATCTTGGACGTAAATTAACGCGCAGTCTCCAATATACTGGTCAGCATGCCACCGCTACTGTCTACGTGGACATGTCGTGTCGACCACTAAGTTGATCATGCATGAGCCGAAACACTCAGAAAATTTTATAATAATTTTGGTAAAAATGGACCGTTTTTAATACTTTTCCACTTCGTGGTTTCCAGATGAACTGTCCACGACCTTACCTCAAATTTTTATTTGCACAGTTTCGTGAGACATTTTAATGTTTAACTCTACAATAGGCCTAGTTTGGTTCATTCACGCAGCAACGCTGCACGACATCATTTTTGGATCCTGCATTTTCTAACTATTGTTATTTTGCGGTCCGTCATTTTGTGGTCCCGCAAATTCTGTGCTCAGTTCGAAAGAAATGAGTTTCTATAAAATTGCACTTGAACGTTTAAATTTCGGGGAAAAAATGCAGCAGCAGATTTTAGATTATAAGGTTTAATGGCGAATTGTGCACGTTAGATCTTACGCGGTTTATCTCAGAATTCAACAGCAAAAGGATTGTTAACATTGGTTTAAAACGACAATTACCACAAAAGACTTCACAAGTAGCCTACCTATTTTCATGACTTGCAAACTGACTGTGATATTTGTAAGTTGAAGAAACATGTAGATGGTGGTATTGTCGTCGTTGGCTGATGTGTCCAGGTGCGTATTTCTGTCTGAATATGATCATCATAACTCTGTCAACGTTCCTGTCAATCATTGTGCTCAACTTGTACATACGCGGCGACCGACGCAATCAGGTGCCTCTCTGGCTACGGCGGGTAAACAGTCAATGCGATGCGATTTATATTCGTGATTTCCTGATAATCACATAATTATAAATAATACGAATATAATATAATTTTATGCTGATAACTAATTGCTGGCGATTGTATTGTACTCATAATCATGGAACGCAAAGTCAAAATTACCACTGCAATGGCAAATCAGAATTTAGGTCCAATGTTGCAGACTTTCAGTGCGTTGTAGTCGACTCAATTATTTTTTGCGCAAACCCATGTTTTTGATTCTTATATGACGATAGGTCTGCCTATACCGAAATAACTAGAAAAAACTATATTGGCCCTGTACCGACGCAGTATTCGGTCGTCCTGCTAGCTATATGCGCACTAGTACACCGCACACCAGTTACTCCACCAAGGAAAACGTTCAAAGCAATTTTGGTTTTTCTACGCCTTTCGTTATACTGTCAAGAATTTAAGAATTCGTTCGGGACAGACGGACAAACAAGCGGACGGACAGACAGGATCCGTATTCAATTGCGATCGGTTAGGACGGCCGCATAATAATGAATATCATGTTAAATTCCACGAGTATTTCCGGCAGTTAAGTGCTGTGATCAATGTCAAAATAAGTAGACCTATGCCAAGGCTTCAACGTGGTCTACAGTGTATTATACGAGTATAACGAATCTTAATACATTAAACCGTGTTGAAATGTAGGCCTACATTTTACATGGCCGTGATCGATGGCATGTTCTGTTTAGATGAACGTGTGATAGGGCCTATACAAACGACAGACGATATCAGTCGTCACGCCCGAGTGGAGTGAGATTGTGGACACTTATAACACTCCAGACACCGTAGAGAGAGATAGGAGGACTAAGTAGGTCACGAAATAATGTTTGTTTGCGTATTTGATTGCAGCTGACGGTGGACGGCTTAGCGCACGTTCTGTGCATGACGGAGCTGCTGGACGCAACAGACTCGTGTCGCCATCTGGCGAGTCAGAATGTTCAACAGCAACCTGCCAGCACGGCCTCATCTCACAGTCAGACGCTGCCTTGTGTTGACCGAAGACGCCGCACTGATGGCAGTCGTAAAAGACCGGTGACGTTGAAGACATATGCCGTGACACCGCCGCGTCACATTCTGGTAGACAAATGCTGTACGCTGCACTGTGGCCGTCCGGCCGCGCTCCTACACGGCAGGTATGATTTCAATGAGAACTGAGAAGATATTTCTCGTCCGAGCTTTGTATGCAAGCTTAAAGCTAATATGTTACACTTTATGTCACTGATTTGTTGTGATCAAGTATTGTAGTTGTTTTGTGAAGAATTGTTTTATTGTGAGAACCAACGTTGTTATACGCTAGTTCAGCTGCATGGAATAGTCTATACGGCTCACCGTCGCAGGCGTCGCTCAACAACTGTTGAACAGTGCTGTGCTCGTCTCTGAAACGGAACCTAAAGCCGTTAATGTTTCAGCAAACTTGTCAGTTTTTAGAAATTTGGACAGATGTCAGGTTTTGTGTCAAGCTCGTAACTTTTATTCTGCAAATCACTGATTTATACGCGCGAAAACAGCTACTGCATCAGCGGGTCTTAGCCATCGCAATTCTGTCTGTCCGTCTGTCTGTCTGTCCGTCACACGGCTGGATCAGTCAAAACCGGCGCAAGCTAGGATTACCAAATAGGCTATTTACTGTCGTCTGTCTGGAAGATTTTAGGATTCGTAAAGCTTTTTTATAATCTTGCAGGGGGTCACCCCCGAACGAAGGGGCTAAATGAGAGGGGGTAGAAGAAATTTGCAATTTTTAGCCAATAAGTCGCTGTATCTCAGTAACGGTGCGAGATAGGGCCTAGGTTACTAATAATCACTAATAGGAAGTCGTACACTGGATTTTGATTGGCACCGAATTCAATAACCTTGGATGACCTTGAACGCCAAAATAAGAGTTTTAATCGATTTTTTGCCTTTTTCTGGATGCGAGACACATTTCAAGAGCGAATTGCGCCAAAATCAATTGAGATAGACATGGATAAGCTGCGTGTAAAATTTTCAGCATTGAACGTGGATTTCGACGATTCAAGTCTCGATTTTTTAGGTTCAAGGAAGCCTGCGCACAAGGGCATCAAAGAGCCGTACCCCCGTAAAAATCGTTATTTTACAGTTGTTGGCCAGTCTACCGTGAAAACGCTTGCACCTAGGCATGGGCATTGGGCATGCTGCCTATCACAACAAGCACTGGTGACGAGCTTTTTAGTCATATCACATCGATGACTTTGAAAGACCCTAAACTTCCAAAATAAGAGGTTTTATTGATTTTTGCAATTTTCGGCTGCAGCGCACATTCCAAGAATGAACTGCGACGAAATGGCTGAAGATAGGTCTACTGACAGTTTGCGAACAAAAACTGCTATAGGTTTTCGCGCGTCTCGTGAGCATTAGGTTAAATTTCTTGTTGTAAATAGTTATTTTATGGTTGACTAATCGATAGATTGGTCGATTGGTTAAGCATGTGCATCTGACACGTTTCAATTAACTGCTTACATAGGCCTACTTACTTATTTACTTGCTTGCTTACTTAGGGTACATCGACTACGGCTGACCAGTCGGCGTCTGGAACGTGACGTCACTGACATCAATCGTTATCTGCGGGTCTACCTGGGACGTCTGAACGACGCCGAGCAGCAGAATCGAGTAGCTCGTGAATGGAGGCTGGTTGCTCGCCTGCTCGACCGTCTCTTCTTCTTTATGTACGTCAGCACCGTCGCCGTATCGCTGGCAACCATCTTTCCCAAGGGATGACGACGATCTAACAGTTGAACTTCGCACGCCACAGAGCTTCAACAAACTGTCGCAGATTATTATCCTGTTGCCGTTACTATTGTCTATACGGTTTTTGAAAAGTTGTCTGCTTCGAAGACATATCGAACCAATTATTATTACGCAGTTCAATGCGCTGATTTTGATTATTATTTGTAAAACAAGTTATTATTGGTTAACTTCCGCTGAAAGATATCTAGAGCTACTTGCATATTGTTAGCCGTCGTATTGCGCGCGAACTTAAAATTTCATCAAAAATTGCAAACCAGAACTTTTTAAAATGCTTAAAACCAATAAAAAGTAAAATAATTACCAAAAAAGACAAGATTTTAACGTTGTTTTAAGGTAGACTTTAAAGTGCCAGTGAATTGTACTCGAACCGTAGGTTTGCAGAGCCGGTCTAGTTGCTCAGTTAAAAATAAAAAAAAAACATTAGTCATTGTGTATTGAAAGTAAGTAAGTAAGTTTAAAGTAGTAAATAATTATAATAGCGCATCAACGCCAGAAAAGCCCCTGATGCGATATCTTTAATTGACGTTTGTCTGCTTCTTGTTATTTAATTCCTCGTACTGTGTTGACGATGAATATAAAAGTGAAACTTTTTTGCAGTAATTTTAAAAACTGTGAACGAAAAAACGCAGTTTTTATTTCCAGTTCTATGATGAAGTATTAAGACAAACTTTTTGCGGTGTAGGAATATGCAGCTGGAGCATGTGATTAGCCTAATTTTGTTACAATTGCTGTCATGCTGTGCAATGTGCTGCGCCGGTGGATGGTTTGATACTGAGAAAAAATAATTTGCAAGAAATGTTTATTATAAAACCGTCGTTGATTTGTGTAGGCATACATGTATTACAAACAAAGATTTGCTAACATCTGATCTGCGTTTAATCATCATGAATTTTTAGTGTTTACGTCCATTAATAACTTACGCAAATTATTGCATAACACACAATGCTCATGTTTTACAGAAAACGAAAACCCGATTTCTCGTTGCTAGGCTAATTTTCTCATCAACTGCACGACTGCTAAAATTCTGAGAATTTCACAAAAATTTGTGAGAATTTATTGACATAAAAAGACGCAGTTAAAAGATACAGTGAGTCTTTTATCAAGGCATGGTAATAACGCAACGAGCGCTATATCGTTTTTACCATATGCCGGAGACCGGCCACACGTGCTTTATCCGGCGTAAATGCATCGTAAAAAGTGTCGGGCATTTTCTGCGGATATAACGTCCGGTCAGAAGCGTACGTATGACGGCGACCGTGCAGCGAGGGCCATAACCGCGGCGCAATATTGACTCTTATACGCAGAGTCCGCTGATGACGTAAGCGACGCATCAGCGACTAACAAAAACCGGAAATTACGTCACGCTGCTGAGTAATGACGTCATAGATCACCAGGCGGCGACTGCCTGCATTTAATCGGGACGAAAAGAGGCCGGTCGGTCGAGGCGGGAATGACGGCTTAAGCAGGGTCAGAAGGCGACAGCCGGTCGGAATGAATAAGTTGACGCTCGATCGGACGCATAGTGAGTGAATAAAACGCGCCGAGTAGAGCAACAATTTTGTCGTTCGCACAACTAAGCCAAGCGTCGTGGCGACGTGGAAAGGAAGAAGTTGCGATCAATGTGCAATTGCCAAGCGTGCATTTGCAGCACTGCTAACAGAAACCGTTCGTTTTAGAAGTGTTAGAACCCACACAGGCTTCGCGTTGCATCATAGAACACATTTTCACTCGCGATAAATTTGGCTTTCCCATCATTTACGAAAAGATGAGTGCTGTACAGAAGAATGTAACAAGACCCTCTAAGGTAAACTCTGTTATCATTAATATCACCGTTATCAGCAGTATAATCGTCGCAGTGCATCGTGACAAAATTAAGTATTGCGTAAACTCTAAATAAAAAAAAAACAAAGAATAAAATCTAGTAAGCAAGTCACAGTGAAAAAATGTTCTTATACTCCCCAGCCATACGTAAATACTCCTACAAAAAAGCAAAGTGGTATGCAAAAATGCATTAAGTAATTTACTTCGCACACCAGACAGCAATGTAATAGAATAGGCCCACAGTGCAGTCAGTTATTTCTATTGTCCCATTCATATACGGGAGTGTTCAGGTACTGTAGGTTGACGGTAGTAACGTTAATTTTATACGGTCTACGAAAATGTCCAAAGCTAGTCACAAGAACTCGTTAAGTCGTGGCCGAGAACGGACAAAACTGAGTTAGGTCTACAGAATATTAAAGAGTCCTTAGCTGCCTGAGGTCGTGACCTTATCATGCAAACGCGAACATGTACTTCGGACTGCACGAGTACGACAGAATGTCGAGGTGAAATCTATATTCATTTCACTGGCCGTTCAATAGTTTACAGCAAGAGGCGAAATTTCCTGATGTCGCAGTTTTTCGATTTGATACTCGGCGGTGGTCACATCACGTTTATGATGTCGATATATTTTTTTCGCGCCCTCCGCTTCTCAATGATCGATATTGCCTCTAATCAGACACCAATCGACACGCTTGCATTGCTGCAATGATGATGTTTCCTCGTCGTCACGTCGTTGGCGGGCGCTGGCTGGTTGGCCCGGCGTAGCTAACTCGTCCCGGTGGTCCACGGCATCAAGCGCGCCCAGTGGTCTGGTCAGTCGGTCTGTTTATAGCTGGACACACAGCGGCAATGTCACATCGATCTACGCCGTTAAAGCGACCCACAGTACACTACACTATAGAGCGCGTATATACGCAACGCAACGCCGAAAGGGGCTTCTGTGTAAAAACAACGAACAGGTGCACCACGTCGCAGCTGCTCACTAATCAGTCTGTTTACACACGAATTGTTTTTTGCTGGAATTATGGTTTCCAACAAAATGCTTACTGGCATAATTAAATATGACGTCATTTGACCAAATCTATCTTATTTATCAAATTTGTCTTTAATGGTCTGTCCCTCCAACCATTTCTCTTAATTGCCTCTTTTCCGTTATGATACTTGAATGGAAAAATGACACTGAATTTGCCGTTAGGAAACTGATCACTCAATCCGACCAGATATTAGTGAATCAATCTTGCTATCAGTCGAACTAAAATGTGTATGGACCACATCACGGCTCGGTCGGTGGTCGGTGTTGGCGGCACGTAAAGCGAGCGGGAGCAGCGACTGACTCCACAGTAGCGCGGTGTGCCACGGCGCCGTCCGTCCGTCCGTGCGGCTAGGCAGGGCGCGAGCGAGCGGTCTGCAGCACGCAGCGCGCCGCCGCGAGCGCCGAAAAATCAATGTTATACTCCGTAAATACGACGACGACGACGACACGACGAATTCTTCTCACACGCACGCGGCTGCATGACACGAGCGCGGGAGCGAGTCGGCGCGTAAGGCGATTAGCGGACGCCCGGGTTCTGTTTACCACAACCGTGGGCGCAACTATTCTGCGCGGTCACGTGCCGTGCAAGTCGTGTGACCACGGCGCGCGGGAGATTTATATCGAATGCTGCTGTGTCACTCGCCGCAATGTTGGACGTTGACGCCACTCACACACACACGCTGTCGGTCGTCGGTCTGTGTGCTGCTAATCCGGCTTATTGACAGTTGCCGAGTTGCTGCTGCTGCTGCTGCTGCTGCCACACTGACCTGCCATCACTCTGCCCTCGTCGCCGTCGTTGCTGACTGATACACCTCGAATGTCGACCGGAAGCGACTGGACCACGTGATCAAGACGTGTCACGTGACTTCGACATCTTGAGTCGAAAACAGGAACGTCTTAGTGTATTTGTTGTTCTGATGGCGAACGTTACAGTCCCGTCGGTCGTTGCGGCGGCGGAAGCGGAAGTAGAAATGGCGTCGGACGGCGACTGTGCACATGACCGTCAGTGGTACGCGTTTCTCTGCTCGAGCCTGATAACGTTCTTCGCCGGGTTGTTCCTGGTGCTGCTGGGCCGTGTCTTGTCGTGGCTGCTGTGTTGCGGGGGTGGACCCGGCACGTCGGGGG
>Ga0056128_1000646_pt1 | contig 33186 bp, 20 predicted proteins | sample WorMetLIZISLAND2_FD_71113 | JGI IMG/M metagenome (GOLD analysis project Ga0056128, IMG submission 71113) | Marine gutless worms symbiont microbial communities from Max Planck institute for Marine Microbiology, Germany - Olavius geniculatus... ...
GCCAGTGTACGACTTCCTATTAGTGATTAATAGTAACCTAGGCCCTATCTCGCACCGTTACTGAGATACAGCGACTTATTGGCCAAAAGTCGCAAATTTTGCCCACCCCACTCTTATTTAACGCCCTCGTTCGGGGTGACCCCCTTCAAATTTATGGAAAAGCTTTATGGTTCCTGAAACTAGAGTCTTCCGGGCAGCCAACGGTGAAGATTTGGTAATTCTAGCTTGCACTGTTTTTTGACTGATCCACCCGTGTGACGGACAGACGGACGGACAGACAGAATTGCGATGGCTAAGATGCGCTGAAAACAGTAGCTGCTTAAGCTCGTAATAAATGGGTGTCTTCGAGAGACTAACTGAAACCAACTAGAGAACAAAAACAGACCATATCAGGCAAGTATAATTACACACATTAGCTACCTTACAACTACGGCTCAGCAAAGCTAAGACAATCTAGCGCGACAGCATCTGCCTGCATCATACATCAGCACAGACAGCAAATCGAGTGCAGAATGGCAACTGATGTTTTGCCAGTGGCAAAACATCTTAGCTACAGAATACAGAATTCTTCCAAATGCTACTTATATCACTAAAAAATAATAAGTAGCAAGCAAATCTGTACGTTATTTATTAACAAACTTCACACGAACATTAAAAACACCGTCAGAAAAGCCTGCGAAAATGCATCGCAGTGAAAGTTATTTTCAATTTTCTTGAAACGTCATGAACAATGAGATATTTTTGTCATTCTGCCTTCAAAATGCACAGTTTACTTCACTGCAGCAAAATCAAATAGTAGATACAGAAAAACCATGATAACGTAAAGGCACGTACAAAGCGACGTAGCTGAACTGACCTGTACTGAACTCGCCCATTGATCATTTCAGTTCAGTTGCGTCGCTTATGCGCCAAAATAGTGCAGAAACTACAGACATTGAAATAAAGCCAAAAATATAATATAATTACACTGAGAAGCGATGTTTGCAGTAAACGGCGATCCAGCGATGTGCTGGTCGGCAAACTTGATGATGATGCTGTACTGGCCGGGAACTGTTGGCAGGTAACTCACAGAGCACGTCCCATCCTTGTTGTCAACGCAGTGTATCTCCGCTTTAGACGGACCCTCAACGGCCAGCGCCAAGCCACCTGTACCAGCAACACTTCGGCCACTTATACAAATCTTTAAGGCATAGCACAAACAAGACCCCAAGACAGACAAGATGTATATAGATTTCAACGCGGTAGTGTACTATGCGAGTGAAACGAAGCACAGTACACCGTAAACGTGCTGAAACGTACTTATTTCATGGACGTGGTCGACGGTGAGTTCTGCCTGAGAATGGATGCTGTGCACAGACCCGTTTCGATCGTCACGCCTGAGTGAAGTGAGATTATCGGCACTTTTAACACTTCAGACACTGTAGTGAAAGATAGGCGACAAAAGTACGTCATGAAATAAAAGACAGAGAAAAAATGACAAAACTACACTACAAAAAACGAGCTTAACTAAAAACATTTGTTAAACACTGTTTTACTTCAAGACTTACTTCGTCTTTGTACCTCTCGCCACAGTGTCTGCAGTGCTATAAGCGCGCGTAATCTCACTACAGTCAAGCGTGACGGTTGAAACGCGTCTCGCGTCTGTTTATAACAAGCATGTCTCAGGCAGAACACGCCGTCGATCGCAGTCATGAAACATGCACGTTTCAACAATTTCGCTCTGTTACACTCGCATAATACTCTGTCGACTCTGGACCAAGACGAAACGTATACCCGATACGTATTGGCACATTAAGCATAAAGTTGAAAGTGTTTAAAGCAGTTCGAGTTGAATTAGAATGTTGCTGGCGGTGCTGTTGCTAACCTGCTCCGGCGTCCTTAGTAACGACGGTGAAGTTGCACGGCTGTCCCGCCACGCCGTGACTCAAGCCAGGACCGAACGCAGTCACCTGACCCGCACCAGGGAGAACACCGGCCTCAGCACCAACAGATACTTGGGGAGAGATTAAATCACCCGCCTATACAATCAACACACATCATTCCACGACGTATAGGCCTCTATTTCTCTTCGCATAACTGTGTTTCTGGATTTTTCTTTGTGTTACAAAACAGTACTTTCCATTTCATTTTCTTTCATTTCAGTTTCCTGAAAACGTTTTGGCTATTTTAGTTCATGTACTAGATTGAATTGTTAAACTGGTGCCTTGTTTTCCTGTTTCTTTGGTGCAAATCATTCATCATACCATATCATATTCATTGGTGCTACAGAGCAACAGCTAGCAAGCGACAGCCAAGTGATCAGCACTCGTGCATTAAAATTCAAAATAATCTGTGCAATCAGGCAACTAAAAAATTAATGCATTAACGGCAATCATTCTGCACTTAAACAAAACAAAAAAAATGCAACGGCAATGTGCATAATAAAATTAGCAAAAAGCAAGTTCTATAAGCAAAATGTTGAAGAACCACACTTAACCAGTAACACCACACAGTTAGCTGCAATACTTAAGACTAATTGGTGTGTTTAATTTTTAAACAACATGGTTTGTGCAGAGTGTTAGAGAACTTTCACACTACAGTTGCAGACATTGCTGAGCTTGGATTCAAGTGAACTGCGTGAAATGAGAATGCTATACAGAAAATAGAAAAAACACTGCATCAGTGCTTATTTGTTTATCGTACGAAACAATGCAGTGATCTTGTGGTAGAAAACTGTATTCCTGACTGAAAAGTTATGGTGCCAACGTTTTCTCAAAACATTTGCTCCTACCTTGACCAATTGACTAACCTACTGTGTGCTTGTCAACTCAGCCTCTTACCCTCAGCGAACAGAAAATGAATAGTAGCTTAACGGAGGCAATGTCTTGAAAGCCTAGCATGGCCGATTGCGGGGATGGTATGTCCGCTGGCTGCAATGCAGACCGAACATTCAATGCTCGTCAACGAGGTTATTAGATGATGGCGTAATGCACTGAGTGAGGTGTGGTACTACTGGTTCATGCAGATAAGCAGTGCATTCCAGACTGTACAGGAATTCTGGTCACAAGCATGACTTACATAACTTGTAGTGCAGTAGCGAGTATCTGTGCATTCACTTCTACCTTTACAAGAAGCTCCGAAATAAAAAAGAAGCTTCTGCTCCAGTAAATAGCAACACTTCACTCTGGGAAATTATCCAAACATCAAAACCCGCAACAAATACGAAACGAAATGAGAAGAGTCAACGTGGTAAGTTATGGTCGAATTTGATAGTACCTCGAGGAAGTCGTCGTGCATGCTGTAGTAGGTTTCAGCGTCGACGGCCTAGTGCAGGATCAACGGCAAAACACAACAAAACGAAACAAAAGTGCTCGATGGTGCACGTGACATTCATTATCAAAACTCAACTTAACGTAAACAGAACAGAAGCATCAGTGGTGTAACCGAGGCAAATGCGGGGAAACGCTGTACCCCAAATATTTTGGAAAAGAATGCCGTTCCTCCAAATAGTCCTGCAAAAAGACAGTCTACTCCCTTCCTTTGATGGCTAAAACTTTAAAAAATACAAAACTTGGTATCACCAGAAATGCAGTTTCCGGGGTGCAAAAATGCTCAGAAATACATTTGCAGATAAAGCTCTGCCCTGGACCCGGCTGGGAAAGTTTGCTGCGCTCCCCAGACTCTCTAGCTGGATTAAAGAGGCCCACTTCTAAAGAGAGGAGAGAGAAAAGGCGGGAAAGTGTTCCCCAAACAAAAATTTACCACTACACCACTCATTGATAAGCATGCAAAACACGTGCAACATGCTGAGCAGTCAGCAGCAGCAACAAACTCTGCATTGCTTTGTTAACAGCGACAACTCGCATGTCTTTGAATAAACACTTAGGAAAGACGAATAGTTTAATGTGGGTAATTATATCAATTTATAAAGCTTATAAATACGAATTTACTTAAATGATCTTTCATTAACTGGTCTCCTATTTAATGATGACATCGTGTGACATGTTTAGTCTTAGAGTCTATTTAAGCAAGTAAGCCTAGTGACTTCTGCTTTTAGGCGCCGTGTATAAATCCGCTTTATTATTATTTATTATTATCAAGTAAGTAAGTATGTAATCCGTTATTGCACAACAGTCAAACGCCACCGGAACAACAGAAAAAACATAGCAGAATTGCTAATCAATAAAAAAAACTAGTTGCTTTTTTACTTTCAGGTTCTATTTCCAGAGTTGTACTTCAGTGTGTACCTGCTTATATATATACATCTTTAAAATAACTACATAAATAATAATAATACTAATAAAACACTATCTGGCACTTACGGTACATAGTGTATGTATGTTACTCATTTTAATACAATTATCGTTATCGTTATCGTACCTGTTGCGTGAACTGGCCCTTGGGTACGGGCTGTCCGCCAAACTTGATGTTGAGGGTGTAAGCGCCGGGCAGACGTGGGGTATAGAGGATGCTGACAGTGCCGTCACCATTGTCCACAATATCAATGTCTACATCGCTGCCGCTCGTACTGCGGATGTGACACGTCACGTTACCGTAGCCCGCGTCAGCTGTGTTGATGTTGATCACACATTCCTCGCCCACCGGGATAGTTGTCCGGATTCCATCTGACACACCGCAGTGGCAAAATGACTAAAACGTTAATACCCTGTGTATACGATAAATCTGGATCTTATAGAGCTATCTCAAAAGACCGAACGACGAGCGCTCTAAGAGCTGGCTCTAAAAGCCAGATTTTTCATGTAAATGGGGTATAAAGGTTAAAAGTTGTCTATAGCTTCATAGGTGTTCAAAGCAGGAACAATAAAATGAATTGAAATAAAATGCACGACAATAAAAGTTGTGCGATGCAGCTTTCATTTCAGTTCATTTTATTCCACTTCATTTCATTTGAATTACGTCGCGTTGTACACTACGGAGCGTCACCTGCCATATGGTATCACACAGTGCCACTCAAGACAAGTGATCATGCCCTGCGTTAACACCAGCCAGTGAAGCCGACACTCAATTTAACTACCACGGGAGATGGAAGGCTGAGTTGAATTTGGTAGATGTCTATGTACCAAGATAGTTTACCGTGGACAGACAGTCACCCATTCAAGTAGCGACGACTTCATCCATGACCAAGAACATCTATGCTTCTATTATCAACCTCATTAGCTATTCAGCTAGCAGTTATTACAAACACAGATGTTGAGTGTTTTTCATTATGAGTGTTTTCGCCTAGTTGACAACGTATCCAGCTCCTCCAAAAAATTATAGATTAATTTTTCTTAATCTAATTAATAATTTTACAGCACAATTATATATTCAATCAGCGAGTGACCGACCACTACAAACGACTAGTAAATTACACCTTGCATTATTGGTTATTTACGAACTTCTTACAAATAATGTTGCATCTTGCACAAAAGTACCTACCAAGAATCTTGACTTTGCTGGCGTCACCAGTTGGGCTGGTGGTGACACGAAATGGAGACGACGGCACACTTTGTCCTCCGAACTTTACACCTACCGTGTAAGTACCGACATCAGCTGGGGTGTAGGTAACAACGTACGTTCCATCTCCGTTGTCTTGTATCTTTGGACGCACGTAATCTCCTTGCGGGTCCTACAAGTGACACAATATGGCAGTCACACACTGCGCAATGCAACTAATAACACCAGCAATTATTGCGTAATAGCAACGTGTCATAACTGATATATTAACACCATTATTGTCATTTACGTTATTCTTATCTGTCCAATTGCTATAGCATAGCATGGAACGGATTATCAATGGAATGAGACAAGATATAAAATCACTTGCATCTTACTGTCAGTCTATCCGTCTGTTTGTAAGCAATTCTATGGCTGCAATTTTTATTCAATTTTTCTGAAATTTTGCACAACAGTTCGGGTCCCCACAAGTAAGATTGCGTTTGTTTGGGATAAAAATCCAATCACCCTTTGCACTACTTTGCCTGAATTTTTACCCAAATTTCCAACCCCGTAATGCATTTTTAATGGGAAGGTTCTAATACCACAAAAAAGAGCCCGATGCCCCATGGTGACGGTTAACAGCTCTAAAGACGTAGCCTGAAACTGCTATATGTAAGAACCCAAAAATACTTTATCTAAAAATTTGCCGCCTACACCCAAAATAGTGATCAGTGCATTCTCAATGGTAATTAGGTGTGGCTAAATGTCTGACATGCAATATCTCGGCAACCATGCACGGCAGAGGGACGGTTTCAATCGAAGCCATCTATTGCAAGTCCAGTGATTAAGTGTTTTTCCGACAACTTTCTGAGAGCCCAAAATTTAGGATGTACAATTGCCGCCTTACCTTCCCTGCCACGATGCCATCAACAACGGTAAAAAGCTAAAGACCTGAATAACGACATCGAGATCTGCCAGTCCAGCCTCGCGAGTGTCGATGACAAACGAAGTCGGCAGACTGGCCAAGACACCGCGAGGTCTCACGCCGTCACCACTCACTACGACTTTACTCGCGTCGAAACTCGGCAGAATGCGAGTCTTGAATGGACTGCAACACACATCACATCGACATGACATTTGCACACCGGCACTGTGTAAATTTTATTTATTTATTTATTTCAGCACTGACATTGACAACACTAGCAACACAAATAAAAACAACGAAATGCTAGCCAAGGATAGAAAGGCTCCACAAGGAACACTAACATCTATCCTAATCAACACAATATAATGTGTTCTGATTGACTGATCGACTGTGTTACTGTTGGCTGAAGCTTTAACAGCACACATACTGTCACAAATACTTAACCATTTTCCTACCGTGATCAGCATCGGACAGGCCTCCTTTCCAAAAAAATCATCAAGATAAAAAATGGTTTTACAGACCAGCCGCTTCTCTTGTGACATCAAACTACTGCAACTCGATCGGTTAAACATTTCTTTCAGATTTTTAGCTTAATCAGCCACTTATTCTAGAGTTACCCTATAACTGAAGACTGCATCCTTTAAAAGCAAACTGAGCGGAATTGTGAAAGCACGACATTTTACAGTAAACTGATAGAACTTCATGCGCAACATAGGCCTACCTCTTTTTAGAACATTTGGTCAGAATGTGACTTTTTGACCCTTAAACTCAACCAGTTTGTTTTGTAACGTGTTGCACTACCGGCAAACGTTTGGTGAAAAAATCCCCCACACTACAGATATCACGAAAACAGAAAAACAGACTTATGGACGGACGCACACACTCAGACAGACGACATCACGACACAATGCTTCTAGTGGACCGCCTAATATTGGCAGAGGCACAGACTAGTCTACTGCTGTGTACTACCTATGCGCAACATAGGCCTACCTCTTAGCATATTTGGTGAATTTCGAAATGATAGTGCACTATATAAATGTTCACTTATTATTATTATTATTATTATTATTACCTACCTATCATGAACTGGTTTGCCTCCATAGAGCACATCGACCTTCAGCGGTCCTTCAGCGTCAGGGTAGTAGACCACATCAAACGTGCCGTCACCACGAGGGTTTATCTGCGCCGGACGACGATGACCTAACACGTCAGATACAGCACACGTACAGGCCTTCTTCTAGATTTCTGGAAATTCGTTCTTATCTCAAAATGGGCAAATTTGTACAGTGCACAATGTCAATGAGAAACCCGTCGAATTGGAAGCGCTGAAGGTGATGTGGCGACTGGGGAGTCAGATGGCTTACAGGACAAATTGTAGAAAAATTGTTTTGAGTTGGTGGCGAAAACAGCATACAGAAGGAAAATTGCAAATGTCCAATGGAAGGGTATTTCTGTGTTACTGACAGCTTAAATGCCTGGTCTTCCACCAATGGCTGTAAAGCTATAGCGCTACGACGCTATATATAACTCTCTTATCTATATTAGATCATGCACAGTAAAATGCATAACCTAGAGCCTGCGATTAAACACTAATTTTGTTTCGAATTTCGAACACTGGAACAATAATGCATGCAATAATTATTTCCAAAAGACAGTTGGTTTCAATGCTGCTTGTGCTAAAGGGTCAAGTGTAATGCAATATTATGATTCAGAACGCATGTAAAGAAATCAGAACGCACCTCGGTGGTCGGTGGTCATAACTTCCAATGGAGCGATTCCAGCCTGCGTAGCATCCACTGTAAACAAAGCCGGCTGACCTTTGCGAACTCCTTTAGGATCAATGCCCGGCCCGTAGCAATGCACTCTCTGTGGGTTCACTTGATCAGTAATGTGCACGTTGAACGGACTCCCTACAGATGTTCATATACGAGTTCTAGATTTTTGTCTGATGAACCTTTTTCACAGTTCATACCAGAATAAAAAAATGATAGTTTTTCTCAGAGAGTAATTAATCAGTGAAATAATTTAAGTTACGATTTAGTTGCAAGCACATCAGTCTGAACGACCAACGACGTTACCAAGTATGCCAAACCGCCAGCCTGTAAGATAAGACAAGATCCATAAAAAGAAATAAAACGTCTGTTAAAATGCAGTCACGAACTTTTGAAGTGTTATAATACAGCAGAAACAACAGTCAGTGGTCAGCAGTCGAAAACCAATAAACACAAATAATCAATAGAAAAAAAAATCATAAGCAGTAGCAGCTAGTCATAATAAAGTCATCACCAGGTATGGGTCGGTCAGCGAACTTGATGGCAATCTCATAGTCTCCTGGCTTGGTTGGTAGATACTCGACGGTGCAGCTTCCGTCTCTGTTGTCACGGCAGTTCATCTTAGCCTCGGACGGACCTTCAATGGCCAGACCCAGACCGCCCTGACCCGCTCCACGCGTTTCCACCGTGAATATCGCCGGCTGATTCGTGTGTCCGCCCTCCAGGCCTACAACAGTGTCACAGCATTCAGAACACTGATATATTTTAATAGTAGTTTTCATGATTGGAGCACTGGTACGTCTTCTAGCTGCACCATAGGTTCAACTGGGTTTGGTAGTGTGGCTTGGTAGTCTAACGGTATGGTGTCGGACTTACAATCAAGATGTCATAGGTTCGACTTCTGGTCGGGTCGCTATCAAGTAGTTACTACTTGGATGGGTGACTGTCCGTGGATAACCATCTAGGTATATAACCAACACCAAAATCAACTCAGCCTTCCATCCCCTCTGGAGTAGGTAAATCAAGTATTGGCCCTTCTGGCAAAAGTTGAGGCAGACAGTGTTCATCTGTGTCGGGTGACAGGTAACATTGTGTGATCCCATATGGCAGGTGATGCTCCGTAGCTCTGAGATAAGTTCCCATAACGAGCTATAAGAATAAAGAGCTACAGACCACACTGAACATTTTTTTATCTTTAACTCTCCATTAAGTACAGTGCCATTAGTTCACGCCAATCAGCCGCCGTGTCTTCGGCTATAAAGCGTTGCTAGTTATGACTCTTTATCTGAAGTAAGCACAGACCTATCGTTTCCAGACTGTACAGATTTCAGTGAAAATTAAATACGAGAACCAGTACAGAATGAACGATACCTGGTCCATAAGCTCGAACACGACTTGGGTCACAGCCAGGTACGACGTTCACTGAGAACGGGCTTCGCGGTACATTCAGTCCCTCGTACGTAACATCCACTTTGTGAGTTCCTGAACAAAATAATGCGGTTTACTTTAATACACCACAAACTTTTATCAGCTACAGACACCAATGAAAAATCTACGTAAAATTTACACAAGCTAAGCCACAGGCATCAAACCTTTATCATCAGAAAATAATAATTAATAGAGATAAAGCAGTATTCAAAATTAAGTTAAATTACTGGTACTAAAGACATCAATTGCAAAAAGCTGTATGGACTACAACGTCAGTGTGAAACACTGTCCAAAAATTCGCACCAATAGTTTGATCCCATAAACAGTTCTGCTACGATTTCTAAAAGCTTTCTTTTGTAATGACGTATTCTGTTTTGTGATAGATACTGACCGTACTGTTTTATCTTGTCTTGTACAATTGCAGTCTGACAAATGTTGCATTAAAGAAACATCTGTGTTGCCATGATTTAATTTCAAAGCCCAACTACAATAACCAATTTAAAAAGAGGGTCAGCTAAAAAACGTCATTATCATTAATGATATCATTATTAGTAGTATAAATAATCCGTGTGAGCCACGATATAGCGACGGGTAGGTGACATGCCTTGTTCATAAGGAGTGTACATGCATTTGTAGGTTCCATCGTTGTTGTTGTTGACCAGGGCTTCCGTGCGCGTTCCAGACGGTGCAGTGACAAACGCTTTCACTTTGCCACCTCGAGGCACCACCGAACGTGCGTCAACCGTAAACTCAGTCGTCGACTCCAAAAACACGCCTGAAACATTTTGTGCAACACATTCTGAAACACTCTTGCAACAAAAGGCCAGCAACGTGTCCAGCAATCCACACGCCATAATAGTGATAGTATAAGACGATGTTTGTGCTGCGGTCATCATGGCACGGCCACTGCAAGAATTCACTCGGTTCATTTGATGAATGCAGCACAAGCGCCGGTCGGCCGCCAACCTTTAAATCAAGCTGATCATCTTGAGCCTCAGATCTGCCTAAACTGGCAGTCGCAGTACTGCATTTACCATCGCTAATTATTACTACTCAGCCTGAAAACTGAAAGCTGATGTTTATTTTACCATCCCATGGAGAGTAGAAGGCTGAGTCAATCTAACTGGCTGGTTTCGTACCAGGACGGTTTATCTGCCCGCAGACAGTCACCCATCCGAGTACTAACCGTGCCCAGCGTAGAACAATTTCGTTAGGGCCTAATTCGATACAATGTAATACGACTATGCCATGCCACCAACGCAAACGCCGTCTCTGAGAAAGTAGGCCAGTTCCACTAACTGAACGTAATAGCTAGGAGTTCTATCAATGTCAGATAAGCTATGACCACGACATGCATTAAAGTTTACAGAACAGCCTGGAACGTCAGTATTTTATAATGCAATGTGCAAAAGTAATCACAATCGCACACTTGGAAGACGCCTGCAAAACGTGTTCACAAGTAGACCTATAATTATAAACATAACATAAATTTGTCACAAAAACATTAGGCCTTTATAGGACTATGACAAAAAGTGTCATTGATATGTATCATGTACGTAAGTCAATGCAAATTTGAAGACCCTCACAATTGTATCATAGTCTGAGTTGACAGCTCAAATCATATTTATGACTACAACTTAAATGATCACAGACAGTTAAAATAATAACACGTTTACGAAGGTAAAACAGTATTCAAAACTTAAAATAAACAAACTAAAAGTTAAATAGTCACTGTAAAGCACAGATATTAAACACAGCTCAGTTAAGTTAACATATCATATTACTATCCACAGTCGACACTAACTGCAGTTCTTCTCGACTAACACCAAAACACTGAGTCAAAACATTTCAGCGGTTAGAACAAAATGCATCCAAATCTTGTTAGTGAAACACAGTCAAAACATGTAAAAACAATTAATCAACACAGCACACCACAAATAACTATCTTTTAAATTATCAAATGTGCTTATCACAAAAAACAGACGTTACATGGTATCACAGATAGATAGACTCATTAACTGGTGCCGACACCAACCGTTAAGGCAATTTCTTGTAATTACTATTTTTTCAGCTTTAGCTTCAACTTGACTTACAAGTCAGAGAGTTTAATGTAACATGAATATTAAAGCAAAATAGGCCTATTTCAGTATATGCATTTTGTGTACATTAAAAATTTTGTATATGTGGAAGTTGCAAATATGACGCTATGTTTAAAACTACGTTAATGTGAGTTTCATATTTTCTTTAAAATTGTCTTTTAGCTTTATGCTTAAGTAAAATGATGCTTTGCTGCAGCTTCTAAATTTTAAAAAAAATCTGCAACACTTTAATCATATCAGCCACAATTTATTTCTTACACTAAAATTCAGCGAAAGCAAATGTCAGTAGCAATCTATGATCACAGTCGAATTACTTGAAGCAAAACTCCAGCTGGGTACTGAGTTACAGCCTGGTTTATAAACCACAGATCTGAAACTCCGTGCACAAACGATTTCACCTATTCGTGTACATTTCTGCATAGCGTGGACCGTCTGTCGTTTGTCTGTCACATTTGAAGTGCATAATGTTCAAATCGGTCGACGGATTTAGACGTCATTCGGCAGGTATACTTCTGGGGTTCAATGATGCACTGTGTTAAATGGATCCCCTGGCCTCCAAAGGAAGTAAAAATGTGGGGTCATAACCCCAGCCAAAACATGCAATTGCAAACTGTGGCCAAAACATCAGTCTTCTGCTGCCACCTAGCGAATACAAAGGAGGAGCTGGGTTGACCTGCCAGTGATTCCACCTTCAGCCAAATTACTTTGGTTCGTGTTATTATAGTAATAGTAATATAATAATAATACAGTCACTTGTAAGGCGCGCAATGTCAGCGAGCCGAATCTGAGGCGCCGGCAGTCGCTAGATAGGTAGAGATGAGCTATAAGTGGTATGACAAACTGAGTAGGTGGATTTTGAGGTTATGTTTCAAGGTTGTATGTGAAGCAGAATGTTTAACTGAGACAGAAAGTTGTTAGAACATAACAATGTCATGCAACGGAATAACACACATCGACACTGTATAACACGGTTGATTCATGCCACTGTTTCACCACAACACACACAGATCTCATGCCAGTTGGTTTACCAGTCGGCTGGACTCCAGGCCCATAGACCTTCACTGATCCGACGTCGACCATCTTGCTCGGGTTAATGTGAGGCTTGAACGGCGAGCGTGGGATCGGTCGATCGTTGTAGAGGATATTGATCATGTATTCACCGGGCTCCGTCGGCCAGTAGCGCACATCGCAAGTGCCGTCGCCCTTGTCAAAACACTCGATCTTTGCTTCTGACGGTCCTTCTATGGTCAGACCGAGTCCTCCCGGTCCTGCCTCGCGAGTATCCACAGTGAAGTTTGCCGGAGCATTTGCCTTGCCGGTCGTCAGGCCAGGTCCGAACGCTTTCACCTTGCTGGGATCACCGACGGCTGGGGGCGGAGCGACTGCCGCATCTTTGACAGCAAGCACACGGAACGGACTACGAGGCACAGGCTGTCCCGCAAACATCACGTTCACCGTGTGAGGCCCGGCTTCCAACGCGGTAAACTTAGCCGCGTAGCCGTCGATGGTTTCCTCGACACGAGCAGCCATCACCTTGCCTGAAGGACTCGATATGTTTACCAGCACTTGGCCCTTGCCAGCGCCCGCCGTTATGATGTCAAAATCAACCTCCTTGCCGACCGGTATCTCTGTAAGTAAGTAGGTACGTTATATTATTATGGGGCCGTCCTTCCTAGAAGGAGGCCCCATCATGTATCGATGCTGTCCGTCCGTCCCGTGCCGCCACCTAGAGGGAAAACGAAAAGGCCTACGAATACAAAACTTGGTAGGAAGGGTCCCTGGGACACGAGCACCCCGTGGACCAATTTCGAGGTCAAAGGGTTAAAGGTCAAGGTCACAGGACACAGTAGTTGTGTCAACGTAAGCCTAATTATCAGAATTTCTAGACGGTGATTGGTTGATTCGCGTATATAATACGGCCTGTTTACGAATACGGCCCGTTACATACGCACATACTCAACTGCAAGGACGGCCCCATAGCAGGCGGCCCCTCAACGGCTGCACACTCTTGTTCTAGCAGCAAGGTTACTGCTAGATAACCTTGGAATTATGTCGACGTAAAAAAATTTCATCAACCTAAGTATAGCAGTTCACGAGTTATCGTGTTATAGCAGAAAAAAACAAACACACTAACAAACAATTAAACAAAAAAAACTTAACGGTGTGCCGAAAACAATACTATCGTCGCTACCGCAGATACTAAAGAACGGCCTACGTATGAAAACAAGATGGCTCTGAGCCAGAATCAAATTCGTCCAGAAAATAACTCACAGTCACTCAGCATAACCACTAGAGGTCTATTAAACAAACTGCAACAGTTCATTAATTCGTTAACTAATGTAGTTGTATGCAAGCCTATGATCATGCGAGTGAATACGTACTATCATCAAGTCCTTGGACCATTACTCTTCCAACGTCAATCGTCGGTTCCACTTGTATGCGGTACGGACTGCTTGGAATCTCCTGGTCGGCAAAGAAGACGTTCGCCGTGTAAGTTCCGACTGTCGTGGGCTCAAACTCTATACGGAAAGTGTTATCTTTGTTGTCAACCGTCTTCACAGGTACGTCAAGGCCACGCTCGTTCGTCAAAGCAATCGCCACGTCCCCTGCAGCAACCACATCATACTGTATTGGAGTAAAATTTGATTACAATTACGGATTTTTTCATGGCCTAAATGACTGAAGATCAACTTTTGTAATCTGATTCTATGTCGTGCAGGACGCCATCAAGATTTTTACACATATAGCGTTAATTTAACAGTCAGCACTTTTTACTTATGCATTTTTTTCCTTTAGCTTGCTAAAAATAATAACAAGCAGTGGTTAAATTTTGCTGTTTCGTGGTTTTTCTTGACCATACTGATTAATCGAAATTCCCAACAGATTAGTTTCAATTAATTTTTAAAAACTAATTGATGAACAAAATTGTTCAATTGGTTCTAACCCTACTATCTGACTATGCAACCAATACTAATAGTTCACGAACGCAACACACAGAAAACACGACGACGTTAGTGGCAGCACCTGGCCCAGCTTGCGAGCAGTCGACAATCAGGTACGTTGGTTGATTGGTTTTTACAGGTCGTTCTAACGCCGGCCCATAAACCTTCACGCGTGTGGGATTGCTAGCTTCTTGCACGTACACCTGAACATAAAGACACATCATAAACAGATTACGAACAAACAGACTAATGAAGCAACTCTGACTGACTAACTGATAGAGTGGATGACTGAACAATAGGAACATTAGCCAGACTGCTGAATGTTGAAATGCATCAAAAACTTAAATCCAGTTAAGAAAATTATGAAAACAATGAACATATTAAGCACAATACTGGAGACACACTGCTTACTATTAAGAAACGTATTATTATTAGTGTTGTTGTTTACTCTTACAGAATTTCACCAAGTTAAGTGCAGCGGTTCGTGAGTTTTCAATGCTGACAGAGAAAAAAAACTTAGGAACGATGATGAAAAACAATACTGCCCTGGCTTCTGCAGGCAGTAATTAAACACGGAGATACACCGAGCCACAGAGAGAGAGTACTCATTGTTGACTTTCTGTCTAAAGGCGAGTACAGAGCGAACGAAATAAGCTGAAATGAAATGAACTAAAACAGCACATATCAGTTCATTTCAGTTTACTGCATTTCTGTCACTCTGAACACTCGACAACCTCGAAACTACAGAAGGTGCAGAACTGTCTCGCTCGCATAGTGTTGCAACGGCGGAAGTTTTGTCACGCACAAACTCTACTGAAATCATTACACTGGCTTCCAATATCTCAGCGAATCAACTTCAAACTGGCAACTTTGGCTTTTAAGATACAGTCTACTTCACAACCTGAATACCTTCATCAGCTGATCTCCAGTCAAAAGCCTGGTTCATCGATGACATTGCGCTCATCAACTCGTCCTCTACTCCAAGCACCACGCACCCGAACCGCATATGGCAGCCGTGCTTTTAGTTCAGCCTTACCAGCTATCTGGAACAATCTTCCAACTTCAGTCATTAAAGCAAACAGTTTGCCTGCATTCCGTCGTCGACTCACGACACATCTGTTTACTGTTGCTTTTGAAAACAGTGGTTAACTGTAACGTAGCCAACGCCTCTGTATCTTCACACACGTTTAGTTTTATGGCGCTTTATAAGTTCGTTTTTAACTTCAACTTTAACTTAACACAGCATAAAGTGTGATACAGTACAACAGAGGCCGCTACTCACGCGGAAAGGGCTGTTGGGCACACTGACTCCACCGTACGAGATAAGCACGGTGTGTTTGACGTTGCGCTTGGGCATGTATCGGCAGAAGTACGTTCCGTCTTTGTTATCACGCACCATCACATCTACGGGGTTGTAGTCGGCGTCCATAGCAGCCACGTGCAGGGGCGCCCGGCCGGCACGACGAGCATCCACTGTAAACTCCGCCCACTTGTTTACCATCACACCCGTACGCTGCAGACCTGGCCCTGACGCCTCCACCTGACACACAGTCGACAAGAAAACCTAGCTGTCGCTAGGGAAAACATGCTACAGCCTGGACAGCTCCCATTGCAGTAATGACCTTCAAGGTTATCCAAAGTCGATGATTTTCCTCTCATCTGAAAAATCGTATGCCACTTCCTATTAGCGACTAATAGCAACCTTGGCCCTATCTCTCGCCGTTTCCGAGATATGACCAGTTTTCCATTGAAAAACGCACATTTTTCACCCCCCCGCCTTCAATCAACCCCCAGATTTTGAAAATGTTTCCCTTGCACTAGATCACTGAAATTTTGCATACCTATGTATAAAGCACATGGCTAATTATTCGCGTAAAAAATTCCCCATAAGACAATACATCCGTAACAGACAGACGGACAGACAGACAGACAGACAGATGACAACCGTGCCATAGACGCCCACAGCATAGCTGTAGCGCGTCAATCAATCAATCAGGCTATCTATCAATGTCTTATGCAGGAATCTGAAAAGTTAAAAAGGCGAATTAAAAGTGACAGAGATCTACCCAAAAGCCATTACCATCATCATCATAAAGATTTTTCACGTGCTCTGAAAAAACTGAAAAATATGCACTATTTCTACAGCCACGTGACGACTTTTCTGCATATTTAGCAAACGTCTAATAAACAGAAAAACAGCACACCAAACTATAATTTCCTCGTCAACAATCACCGCAACAATATTTGCACCAACCTACCAGAATCACTGTAAATCTTATGCCGAATTCAAAGTTCAGCCTGTAACATTATTTCAAGCAAGTACTACAATACAATGCAATAACATTTATAGTGAAAAAATGCCTATGGCACTGCAGTCACTTTACAGTCAATAGTGGAAATGAGGACCGGAACAAATGAGTCTTAAGTTTCATCTTAAATGTTCGCATGGACTTTGAAGACGTCACTTTCTTGGTGGCAGACTGTTCCATGTTTTTGCTGCGGCGACAGAGAACGCTCGGTCGCCGATCGTGGAGAGCCGTGACAGTGGTACAGCCAGTGCCGAGGTCGATGACGAGCGCAGGCGTTGTCGACAGGTAACTTCAGGTAGCAACCGCATTATAGAGGATTTGTTTATAATATTACAACTTGGGATAGCTGACAGACTTAATCAGAGTAGTCAAAAGTGGTGTATAGCTCTTTGAAGAAAAGGAAACTCATCTCAAGAGCCACAGAGCGTCACCTGCCATATAGGATCACACAGTATTACCTGCCACCCACACAGTTAAACGCTCCCCACCTTAACCCCAATAGGACAGACTGGCGCTCGAAAAACTGAGTTGACCTTAATGTTGGTTATACAATATACACCTGTATGGTTTACCTGTCCATAGACAGTCACTCATCCAAGTAGTCACCACCTGACGGTGACCGAAGCGAGAGTCGAACCACGCCCTCTCTATCGTCAGTCCAACACCCTATCATTACGCCACCAAGTCATCTTAGTGTCGCTGTTCATCATACAAAACTGTAAGCGAACAATCCATTCAATCCACTACAGTTGCGGTTCATCAGTGCCTTCAAGACCAGCACCGAAGTACCTGGTCGACCACTGCATCCCACTCTCCGATGTCGTCAGTCGACAACATCTGAAATCTGCCAGTCGACACTTCCTTACTGTTTCACGGTTTCGACGAAGCACGTTCGGCCGTCGGGTCTTTGCTGTTGGGGGCCCGATGGCTTGGAACTCATTACCAGACAATCTCCGTGATCCATCGCTCTGCAGCAGTAGCTTTAGGCGCGGCTTAAAAACTGTCCTGTTCGCGAGATATTAGTGTATTCAGCGCAATAGAGATGCTTCATGATATTGCGCTACATAAATTAAAAACTGATATTGACATTGACATACACTACAAACCTTTGTTGGATCGAAGTCAGCCGTCATCGGTTTAATGTCAGCCATGTACGGAGACTTTGGGATATCAGCTTCGTTGCACAGGATGTGAACGGCATATTCGCCCGGAGCTGTAGGCCAGTATGATATGTCGGCTGAACCGTCGCCATTGTCCTTGCAATCTATCTTTGCCTGCGACGGACCCTCAATTGAAAACCCTAGCAGCACCAAAAAACATGCAGAGATACGTAAGTAAATCTTAAGTAAGTGAGAAAGCAATCAGGTTATAAAAACACGTCGCACGCACATGCTTACAATAGGGCACATAATAGAAACACGAAAAAAAGTACGACAACAAAACCGGTAAGAGCAGATTCCATTAAGAACATGCCGGGAGGCAACGTGGCTGGCGACTGCTAAATACAATAGTCGATCTGAGAGACAGACACCGTCGCATGCAGACCGAGTCGACTACAGATAAGCTGTCTGACAATAAGAGTCGCTTATAGCAGTCGCAAGAAAATAAACGCCTGATAATGATAAAGCGAGAATTTCCAGCAGGCAGCATATCTTTGTAGTCACCGAACCAACAGTGACAAAATATAGAACAACAACAACAACTTCGTCTGTAAAAAATTATTTCACGTAAGTACTGAAGATAACAATTAACAAACAGCAGCGTATGGGTTTTAAAATGTAGGCGGAACAAGAAGTTGCAATTTTGACAGACATATGCAAATTTCTGACAGAAAAAAATTATGGGTGCTCAAAATTTCAATTTTGCCCCAAATTTTCCTAAAATTGAGGTTTTTCAGCCTTGAATTTAGCACACAATTTTTTGCAAAAAAGACAGTTTCCGACAGCCCAAAACTTATAAGAGATTGGGCAGCTGCTTTGTCCCCCGGCTGTCACGACGCCACAAAAACAAAAGCTGATTGACACGTAGAAAAAGCCAACGTACCTAAGGCGCCAGTTTCTCCATTAGTTTCTACGGTGAAGCAAGCCGGATAACCAACCACACCTCCCTCCAGACCCGGTCCATAGGCACGTATGCGCGTGTCCATGTGTGGTCCAACTTCTACACGGAACGGGCTCTTGGTAATGGGATGTCCACCATACAGTACGTTCACCACGTACATGCCAGGTTTGCGTGGCTGATAAGCACACTCGTAGGTCACTGGGTCCAGTCTACGCACTCGAATCCTTTCCTCAGCACCGCCCGGACCAATCACCTTACCAGCAACAACAACTAGACCGTCATTGCTCAAGGCTCAGTACTGTCCGCAATATCTGCCGTGCCATGCACACAAAGCATAAACAATCCACATGACCTTGATATTTGACCTATAACCTTGAAATTCAAAAAGGTTCTTGCGGTTGTCGAGGTAAATGTTTGCACAAAATTTCATTGACCTAAGTTCAATAGCTTAGTTCATGAGTTATTTTGGTGACACAGAAACGAACAACAAAAATATCTGCGCCACGATGCTGAAAAACGTTACTGCCGTCGCTGCCGCAGACAATAATAACGCAACAGAAGTAAATGCAGGAAAAAGTCGACTAAAATAGCTTACATGTGTGGGACTCGCCCCCTTAACCAGGTATAAATTTAGTTACACAAATAAATGACAATGAACAATAATATTGTTAGCTTAAGTTCAAATCACAGCTAGTCTTATAGAATCATGCTAGTTCAGAGATTACTACAACCGGTCGTCTTCAGAAGGTTCTTTAAATGAAAAGCTGGTTTTCATTATTTTTATTGTAGTTAATTTCATGCGCTTGTAAAACAAGTTGTAAATATTAATTTAATATTGGCCACATAGCCTAGACTTGCTGTACTGACTGAAGAAGTTATTTATTGCTTGCATATAATATATTCCTGTTATTTATTAATAAATATTAGTTTCATTTTGTAATTCTGTGTGATTTAAAAAAGTAAACCATGTACTGTCATCGTTGGGCAACACATACCGTTTCTTTTCCTAGGGACACTGTAGACAAAGACTTTACACTTTAAGTCTATTGCACAAATAGCGCACAATTATCTTTTACGGAGACCCGAGTTATACCGCTTTGAAGTCCCCATAGGCCGCAATGCAAATTTTTAAAAAAATTGTAGCATAAAAAAGGGTAAATTTTAAAAATTTTAATCGAAAACATATAAGGAATGTGTCCGGCATCAGGACTCTTCGTTTGAGCCATTAGCGGCGTCGGTCGGTCCAACGGGCTGGTCTATAGCCGTGCTTAAGGAAAAAATAGACGCCTAACGGCGAATTTTGCGCGTGCGCAACCACGCCCCCTTTGAACCGATTGTAACCAAATTTTGCGTGTGGTATCGAGTGGGCGATGTGATCACTGACGTCAAGTTTTATGGAATCGGTTAAGAGGTTTCGGAGTTACAGGACCCCCCAACGCCATTTCCTATACTTAACGTTCATCGCCCTTACAACATAGTCAGCACTACCGCGCTGCACTGTGATACAGTGTCAGCACTACCGTGCTGCACTGTGACGGATTAGTTTTAGTACCTTGACGTTGAGGTCGCCCTCGCCAGCGCCCTGCGTGTGAACCTTGAAGACGGCATCGTCGCCAACACGAACGCCCTTCGGCTGAATGCCGCGTCCAGTAGCGTAGCATTTCCTCGCATCCACCGCTGTACACACGCGACACGATCAGTCAAGTACAAGCACTGGATAGAAATAATTATTCTGCAAACTTTCGACGGTTCAGCAATCGACTGCTAAGCCGCTCACAACATTGTTGTTATTTCAGATTAAAAAGAAGAAAGTACTAAGTGTAGAAAATTAGTTACAAACTGTACGAACTAAAAGAGAACAATATTGTCATAAAAAGATACAATGTGACACATGCTCTACATGTATAAGCTTATTGCGTCTTGTACTGATTTTTCCTTTGAACAGCACACATTTTTGAACTGAATGAATACGTTTATTTGCAGATACCTGTAGCAATTACGGTACAGTGCACAAAAGAGAAGACAGAAACGGACAGAAAATACAAAAAAGTAACACAGCACTAACGCAACACGTGAACAATTTAACACACCTCAACTACTAAATTGCTTCAATCGTACAACAGACAAATGAAATTTTGCCTTCCAGTTTCAAAAATAACACGCAGACACACAAATACAACTTACACGGACCACATTATAACAGTTCTATTTTTGACATATGGAGAGTCACTGTGAAGAATTAACGATTACATTACTGCATTCCTTTGTAGTGAGATAAGTTAACAAATAATCAATCAATAATCAATCAACTGTTGCACATGCACTACTACGAACATACACAGTGTCCGGAAAAGAGTCTACACTTTTTCCTGAATAATTTCAACAAATGTAAATGTACTTTTATAATTTTTGCAACGCACTATCATAATAATATGCTGTACTAAAACATCTAAAAGTTATCTTCAAAATTTATTTCTTACTGAGTGTAGCTATTGTAATCGTGGCGTCATGGAAAATGCCATTTTCGCGGAAAGACAACGTCTAAATGAGCCTCTGCAATATGAAAACAGGAAAACTACTAAAAGAAAATTGTGTTGGCATAGAAATAAGTTACTTTTTATAAAAATTGTTTAATATAATCTCGATTTTCGCCACGTTAATTGTGGCCATCACGTGCACAACGGGAACGTCGTTGTGCAGCAGCTGTTATCAGCGAGCAGCGTCATTTCTGCAGCATGCGTTAGCGTCGCGGTAGTGTGCATTTGCAAAAAACAGTTGTTGACTCAAAAGTTGGCTAATATCAAGCTTTGTCACTGTTGCAGACCACTGAGGCAGCTAAGGCAAAAAAACTATTTTTCTACATTTCTGTTTACTTTGGTACAGAGTAAAGTAAGAATACGAAGTGCTTTATTTTACATGGTAAAGTGGCGTCAGTATTCGGATAAAGTGGACTATCAGTACATCGTCAGTTGCGCGTTACGTTTTTAGTGTTGCCTACCAAAAATTATAAACATACGTTCAAATTAAGTTATTAACCGAAACACTGAGCGTTTTTCATCTTGGATACAATAAAAACGGCATTTTCGATGACGTCATAATTACGTCTGCTCTACGTAGTGACATGGCAATATAAAAAGAAAATATCTCGACAGTTTAATCAAGTGAATATTCAAGACGACTGGTGCCAAAAATTATGAAAATAGGTTTGAGTTTTGTCAAAGATATGTCGAAAATACCGCAGACTTTTCTTCCGGACAAGGTGTACATAAATCAGCATGAGACATGCAAAATCGTCAGCAAATAAATAAGAATGCATACACAAACATTCAAACAATAGCTGATAACACACACAACATGCAGAACTTTTGTAATCAAAGGTGCATAAATTTGCAAACGTATGGATGAACGTTTGTCACAATATTTCAAGTCCATTCGTATAAAATAATTCCACAAGCACAACAATGTTCATGTGCTAAAAATCGGATATTGGGAAGTAACACTATAGTACATTATTCTGTTCTCAACTGTGCAAATACGATACTCTTTCATTTTTTTCGTGTCTCTGCATGAATAATGTCGTGCTGCAATTAACTACTTTCAGAACGTTCTTACAGCCATACATCGTCCATCACTTCGTGTAATACTGAGCTGCAGTAACAATTGGATCTTCAACTCATTGTTTCAATACAGACATCACGCAGAGCGTAACGCAACATGCCGGTATATGAAGTTTTGGGATTCACTTGGGTCCATAGCACAGCTGATGAAACACATCTAATCAACGCCAATCTCAGTGAGTAGGGGAAGAAGAATCCAGCCAACGTTAGCAATGCATAGGTTACAAGCACATTAATCGAAAGATTGAAGGGTTAAAGGCAAATATGATACGATCACTAACAGCATACAGAAATATGTTGCTGAGAATGCACTAACTTAAACTGAACCACGGCTACGATTTGAATCCCAAACCTACCCCAAACCTACAATTCAAATGTGTTCCGACACCACGAGATGCTACAAAAGCTGACTACTTTTCTTTCTTCCTTGCTTACTTACTTAACAGCAGAATTGAACAATTCTTACAATTTCTTCCGCATATGAGAAGACAGTAGGTCCAAGACTAATTAGTGATGCTAAAGCGACAGTGATGTGAAGTTATTAATATATCAAATCACAGGCTAGAAACGCTACATTTTAAAATTTTCATTCTGCAACAAATTCATTTTCGCGCAACATGCAAGCGACGCATGCGGGAATCAAACATACAGCAGATTGTCAACATGGCAAACAACAACCACACAACACGGGTAAATCATCCTTACGAGGTTTCTTCATAGGCGGAGTGCCCTGTGGCTCTGTACATAACAAGACATTTCAAAACAGTAATATTAATAACTGCATTCTGAAAACACGCTGAATAACGCTGAAAAAAACTGCAGAATTCTAACTACTGTTAATACGAACGTTAAGAACTTATACACCAAGAAAGCAGAGACGCCAGTCAGCCAGCCCTTGTTATCTACCATTCAGGCAGCAAAGATGGTACATGGCTACAGTTTCAAATTATTTTAAGTGTTCAAATAAACAGACTAAAATGAATATATTTAAAATATGCACATTCATACAGCCTCAGCATCAGTGGCACTAAAACAAAATGAAGAGAAAACCATGTGATACTAACCTCAAAGCATGTGCACTGAAAGAGAGTAGCCTACTCTTTGTACACGGAAAGGAGATTAAATCCAGGCTTAGCACATGTTGTGGGCATTTACCACTAAGCCACAATACGTACACAAGATCTTTAAAATATCCGCCTAAGAATTATTCTTAAAAGATTTAAAGACAGTTTATTACAGCTAGCTACTGTGCCCTTACAAGACAGTTACAGCGAAGAAAAACAACTTCCACATATCTACGATTGCTTACTGTCGGCCGCAGCGATATATGGTGGACAGTCGTTTGGAAAAAGGCAGCAGCAGTTGTTGAAACGTCAACAATAACTAAATAAAAAGTTGTATTTCGATAAATTTACTTATTAACATAAAAGTTAAGTTGGAATAAACTGTGACATTAAACAGAACACTTTGCAGTACAACGCGTTTCAATTCACTGCGTTTAAGTATCAATGTCACTTTACATTACACACTGTTATCAATGCTACTTTGATGCCACGCAAAACTGGCTCAAAAATACCCAAAACTCATCTACATGTTATTGCAAAACAAGTACAGGATTCCTCTGTACAATTGCCATATAGCCTACTATTACATCATTAGTAGCTAAAACGGCTCAACAAACTGGTTTTCACTATAGCAAACACAGCAAACATACCTTTGGAGCAAATAAAAGTGGAGAATGTAAACAATGCGTTATTAGTATGTACAAGCTTCAGGGCTCAAGACAAACAGTAATAAGCTGAAAAAACGGAAATGGGGAAGTATCAACAATATCAATTAACGCAAACAGGTATAATTCATTCCTTCAAAAATCTGTAGAGCAGGCAAAATCATATACAAGAAATGCCACCCACGAAAGTGACGAAAGGATTATTGGTGTCACTAATACAGATATGTCAGAGTTAAAGGTAAATAATCATTACTTTGTGACCATTTATTGAAAGGATTTAGATTTTAATAAGCAAAAACAAAATAGCAAATGATGCAGCATGCAAAAACACTGTGAATATTAACTGTTGTAATAAATGCTAAAATGGAAAATAAAAAATTATGTACAGAACATGCAATAAAAGTAGTCACTGCAAAAAATGTCAGTACAGCTTCGAGTATTTAATTCAAGTATTTACTTACGCCTCCAGGCAGCTGAAGTTCACAGCAATCATGCAAGATGGCAGCATATCCAACATCTAACTACTTGCAACTAAACTAACTGATATCTAACTACTCTCAAACACATATAAACACTGATGGCTCGCCACAATGGCAAAAACAATAACAACAACTGCATCTACCATACTACTCATAACATGAACGTTTTGCTCAAATGAATGGCTGACTACCTACCGCTTGTTGGCATTGATATAAAGACAAGTAGTAAAAGTAACATAAAATACATCATTTGAATTAAACTAGCCAATTCTTTCAGAGTTAGTTCAGCTCAGGCCAGTTCCTCTGCTAGATAATTTAGAGGTAAAAAGTATCACTAAACGCATAATACAGAATACTCCCCAAACTGCCCATACTGCAAAAGGATACAACAAACATCCTTTTGAATACTTTTGATCAAAAAAAACTAAACAAATTACGAGATCATGTTCCACAATTCTAAAACATACAGAAACACGATGTTCAAAAAAGACTCACGTTGCCTGGCTGGGGGTTCCGCAGGCGTAGCACCCTTTGATGTCGCTATACAGTAAAAAACATCATACAACGTCAAGCATGTTCTACTTCAGTCGATGTAATTAGATAAAATTTTCAAGCACAATACAGGAGTAGCAGATGCCGTCCAAGTGAATTCGTGTTCCGACCTATTTCTCCATGACAAGACAAACATTTATAACCATCATTTAATAACTGATAATACTAAATTAAACATTATCACTGCATCAATCAACAATCATCATGCTAAACGAACACTAACGGCCAATATAAAACAAAAGTGATCAACAAAGATCCCACCACATCTTAAACGTGTTGTTATGAAAATAATCTGCAGAACTGCACCATTCAAACGGATGACTTAGATCATCACAGGACAAAACCGCAAAGCAAGACAGTAAATACTACTATATAACGTGTTGCAGTTTACTCACGTGATGCAAGCGAAGCACGAGCGGCATCAACTGTTACACACGAACATTACATCATACGTTATCATATGTCTTGCTATCAAAATTTACCATACCGTACTGCACAGAAAACTTGCTACTTCGCACACAAACTTCTGCGAACGCTGGGCAGAAAGGTAGTATTTTGCAATAACCTTCTCAGCAGTGACGATATCCGTTCATGAAAGTAAAACTGAAGTTGCCAATTTGTAGTCGAAAAGCACTAATATGTGCTATTCGCACAACTGGTTGTGTGCAATTTTATGCTTCTGCACACATGCGAATAACAGTGGTACTTCAACAAAGCTACCCAGGTTAAACCAAGTCACCAAGAAATGGTGCAGGGTTTTTTTTACAGCTAAGGGCCTAAATACCCTTCCTATCCACTTATCAACAGCATTAGTGCAGTATTGCATTTCTTATAATATAATTTCGATGACTTAAACAAAAAATATTTTACGAACTACATTTATTACAACTTTTAACATCGACCACGACCAATCTATCTGCATGCTTTAGACATGGACACATATAGGTGGGATAATGTAGCAGTGAGACAACTAGTGACATGTAGATGCAAAAACCGTACTCAACCATACTCTGCTTAACTATGAAGACAGAAAGCTGTTTTAACATACTGCCAGTAACTCATTAGACAGATGTTTTTCTTATACTACAGAAAGTAATACAAGCAGCAAGTATACATACTTGGTGCACAAGGTCTTGCCTCAGGCACTCCTGCAAATAATCGTAAATGCACAGATTACAGCAAGCATAGACGAAGATCTGAAGAAGTAAAAATGCTTAACTTTTGAGAACAACTACATCAATTTAAATACAGTAACAATGACATCATAATATACTTAATTAACATTTGCACTGGTTAGCAACATTGACAAATCAATCAATAACCAATTTGTCTATTTATCAAAAAACAGCTGCATAATTCTCCAGTAAAGCCGACATATAACAGTTTAAAGCTTTTAATTGTGGAATTTTAACTATGCACATAAAAAGATGTAATACAAATATAAACATGTAACTGCAAATGATTTACTACTGCTGCTAAAACACATAATCCACGTGAGAGCTGTTGCACGAATACAAAAAAAAACGAAGCAAAGACAGTTTAATATATTCACACAATCTTACGAGTGCAACTTACTTGACGGATCGGGAAGAGCAGCACCATCTACCAAACACAAACCAACTCAATCGTTAACTCATACCAAACAATGACAAAAAGACAGATGCTTTACAACAGTTCAAGAAAATGCTGCCAGAAATTTATCAAATTTACAGCATGTGGTTATATTTTTGCTACATGAATAACTTACTTTTTAGCTACAATAAACGCTTTAATATGCTAACAACAACAATGCTAAAAATAAGTGTGCTACAATAATTGTTTTCAAGGCTTTAATAGTAGATATCTCTGTCATTCTTCAAAAACATTGTAAACCACTAAACTCCAATGCATATCCTGGAGGTTAATTACACAACTCTGCAACAGCTGTATCTCAAATAAAATGTATCGACAATAAAGAAATACAATTAGCAACGAGCAACCATCTAACAAGTGAAAAACAAATGAGACAATCTTTCTGGATTTGTATGGAAAAATCTGCATCTTTACCATGCGAGACGTAGACTGGATATGGACTCTGTGGGATTGGTTTTCCAGCGAAGAATACGTTGACGGAGTGCATTCCTTCCACGAGTGGAGTGTACTCCACATACCAATTGTCATCAGTCTTACGAGCCACCATTGGCTTGATGAGATCCTTACGTCCCATTGGATCAACGACCCCAACATCAACCACACCTACGCCGCCTGCGTCTGATTATATCACAAACATGAACGTCCAAATGTTACAACTCAATCTGCATCGTTACAGCATTATTAGTATTGTTTAATATGAGCATTATTAATACACAGTCATCTAGTGAATGCACATAAATGCTTACATTCCTATTTAGAACAAACCCATCAATCCCAGTCATAAAATAAAGCAAGTATGCATGTATACACTGTGTCCGGAAAAAAGTAACCCCTAGGCATCGTACAATAAAAATGTCAAACCTGAACAAATCTAATTAAAATTTCGTACACGTAATCCAAAATAAATTGCTAAAGAGACCACCAAATTTCGTAAAAATGTTATTCTTAGTGGAGTTATTAATTGTTGAATACTGACAACAAAATATCTCCGTTACCAATATGGCATTACATAAGTAAACCTCGCTGTAACTGTACATTTGCATAACTTCAACAAACAACATCTGATTCTGGCAAAATTCTACGTCAACAATGCAACAAGTATTGCCAATTAAAGTACAAAATTTTAGTTAAATCTGCCAAAGTCAACAATAGTTACATCAGCTTATGTGAGGTTACTTCAAAATACTTCAGTTTCAGGTCCTTGTGTCTGACGTTATCCACAAAGACCTGAAACTGAAGTGTTTAGGATCACCTCACAAAAGTCATTGTAACTATTGTTTGCTTTGGCAGATTTATCTAAAATTTGCCACTTTGACTGACAATAAATAGTGCATTGCTGACGCAAAATTTTGTTAGAATTAGACGCTGCTCGTTGGAGTTACGCAAATATACAGTAACAGAGGGGTTTATGGGTAACGCCATATTGATAACGGAGATATTTTGTTATCAATATTGAACAATTAATAACTCTGCTAAGAAATAATATTTTTCAACAAAATTTGGTGGTCTTTTTAGCAATTTACTCGAAATTATCTGAACGAAATTTTATTTACGTTCGTTAAGATATGACACTTCTATTGTACGATGTCTAGGGGTTACTTTTTTCCGGACACAGTGTATATATGTAACGTATATAACACAAAAACTATTTTAGATTGTAACCAATCTAATGTACATTAAACTCCACGCATTTTATCCGCCGATACCACAAACTACAAGAGCTATTCGATCTGTCAGCGCAAAAACCCAGGCATTCAACCAAATATAAAAGTGGACCGGATATGTATTTTGGGGTTACGACCATGGCCCCTTAGGGGTCACGGGACGTCTTCGGTCACGTGGTCATTGGATCCGCTATCCCCAAATAATCCACCCTAGAACCAAACCAGAAGTGGATCCGATGCTCAGTTGCTGAGATCTAAAGATGCCGACCTGTGGACGCCGTACGGCACAAGCACACAAACACACTGAGCAACAATAAGATTTTTGACGCGTTGCAACTCACAAGCTAATAATGACGACAGCAATGTGACATAATGTAGAAATCACGACGTACTGCGAGTGTGAACATCAAAGTATGTCTTGTGGTTGGCGGTAACTCCAGTCTTCTCCAGACCCGGTCCCGAAGCACTGACTCTCAGCGGGTCCCCGGACTGAGCGTCCACTCCCACCGTGTACGGACTCTTGGGGATTTCCCGCCCGGCAAAGCTCACGATGACGCGGTACATGCCCGGCATGGTCGGCACGTAGACGCAGTTGTACGTCAAGTTACGATCGTTGTTGAAGATTATCTCGCACTGCCACAACGCAAATGCATAAACATTTTGCAAAAAAACCAAAGCCAGCATTTATCACTTACTGTCAAAAGTACATAACAATGAACTAAAACTGCTATATGGTAAAAGAAAACTGTAAAGACAGACCACATGTTCATCAGTCCAGAGAATAAACAATATCGTTAACGCAATATAACGCGATGTAGAAACGGCCGTCAAACAGCCTTGTGATGCCTTTTGAGCTAAAACGCCGTTCTGGCGGCGGCAATAATTATTTTTGATTGAAGTTTTCTGTGAAACAAGTTACTAATCTGTAGCATTAAGACGGGCTTGACAGAAGTTATAGAATCTCAACCGGTCAGTTGCTGATTAATGGTGATAGTTACTGCACGAATTTGGGGGGGGGGCGCCTATTGAAGACTTAACTGAGCAGCGACAGCAGTGCAGAGACATGTTACGGTGTGTTCAAAGCGACAGAAATGAAATGAACTAAAGTAAAATAAAATGAAAAAAAACTGAAAGCCACGTGATGCAGCTTTCATTTCATTTAAATTAAGTTCCGTTGCTTTGTCCACTCTTTTACTGACCGGTTCCTGGACTCCGCGTGGGTTGAGTACAGTGACGGTAAGGTCACCACGTCCAGCACTGAAAGTCTCCACTATGAATCTAGCCGGGTTACCAGCCGTGTTTCCAATCGGCTCCAGACCTGCACAACGCAAGTCCACCAACTCTCAGATATTAACGCAATGGCATGAATAAACTCATATCACACTCCAAGCCACAGGCTAAAGTATAGCTTTAAAAGACTAAAAAACACGAAATGCTGGAATCCACCGGCCCCCTTCACTTATTCGTCTTGCCTCAATTTTGACAGTTGGACATCTGAAACAATAAACGTTTAAAACATTCACGCTGGCTGAGCACATCCAATAGCCAAGCGAAACGTCAATGAAATGAATTTTGCTATTCAAGCTGAGGAGTCCAGAAGATAGCGTTTTGGCGTAAAGCATTACTTCTTTTGACGTGGACAAGCTGAAAAGCTGATTTTCAGTATGCAGGTGCGTTTCCACCTCTTAAACCTCTGCACTCCAGACACACTGTCAACGTCAACTAACTACTCCGTCATTATTCTTGACTTGCCTTGACAATAAGGACAAGATCAATGCTTGCTGTGTAAGCTTAAAGCTATGATGTAACTAAGAATCGTACAGAGCAACAATAAACTGAACTGAACCGACCAATGGGCGAGCATTAGTGCAGTTCAATGCAGTTTAGTTATGCTCCTCTGTAGGTGCCTTTAGTTTCTGACAGCATATGCTACATACCCGGGCCGTAGGCGCGAACACGAGCGGGGTTAGTCTTGGGTCGAAGTGGCGCCCCGGGCTTCAACTTGCAGTGAGGAAACTGCGACAGATAAGTCATCATGCTCAATTCATCCACTTTCGGGTTGCACATCTCCACAGGCTTTATCAGCTGCAAGCCAATGCAAAACAATAATTATCAAACATGTCATCATATGGGTACTAGGTAGACTGGATTTTTACTCCTCGTGCGCTACGTTCCTAACGTAGCGAAAAGGAGTATATGAGATCAGTGTAATATTGAGGACCGACCAACGACCGACCACTGTTCCTGGAAGAACCTTCCTGGAAGAACTTCAAACGGCCATATCTCCATAACGGTGCTAGATAGACGCATGGTCGCTATGGACCACCCATAGGAAGTCGACCCCCGGGAGTCAAATGGTCACGTGACCGATGACGTCACGTGACCCCAAAAGGTTAAGGTCGTAACCCCATTATCCTTGAGTCGCCATATCTCCGTAACGGCGCCAGATAGACGCATGCGTTGAGGTATAACAAGACAAATGACAACTAGCGAGATCGACCATTATTGGAAATTTTTTTCCCTGTTCTTAAAATCGGACAATCTTTCATGAACTGCGGCGAGACAATTTCCAATAACGATCTCGACGCCAGTCACTATTAGTATAATATTAAACGGGTCTCAGTTAGACGCCAGGTCTTTAATACAAGCCGAAAAGAGCGAAAAAGCTTGTAAAAGAATACAAAAAAATGATGTGCGCGAGGAGTACATTAGATTGGTCACAATCTAATAATATTTCTTGTCTATGTTTAATTTGAAAATGCAACAGCAACGTAGTCATTTAATTTTATTTTGTATCTACATTTGTTGGTCGCATCAACGAAGTTACTCTACACTGACAGGTCTGACGAAGGTCAGTACTCAGATGTGTGACCGTCTGCAAACCTTAGTATACAACCAAGCCATCCAGATCAACTCAACCTGGCCATCCCTCTGTGGGTACCTGCAATGAGTACCAGTGAAAGCTGGGACATAAACAGGCACACCGTGCAATGCACTAGCACCGTATCCGTGGTCTGGCAGTGTAAACCGGTGTCCGGCTGAGGGCTAAGGAAACAAGAGATCAGCGCTGATCCATAGGACGTATTGGCTCAGTAAGAACTCTATTTTTTACCTTCGTGCTGGCAGTCCATAGGATATATAGTAGATCTAGGTAACTATAGTCGACCGACCACAGTATTCAGCCAGCTAGACAACGACGATAGAGTGAGCTCAGTTAACAGATCATTCAGATCAGATCAAAACTGAGCATGAGAATAACCAGCGAGGTCGTCGGTTTGAAGCGTATAGCGAGGCAGGGAGTCGCAATTCCGACAGACACTGCAAAGACACTGAGAAGATTATGGTGCTCAAAGTTTCCATTTTGCCCACAAATTTTCGCAAAATGCGGGTTTTTAGCCACAGTTCAAAATTTGGAGGAAGATGCCACGACGACACTAAGACTGACAGACCTGCGGCACATCAAGCCACTGTTCAGCCGCGTCCATTGCTTCCGTCGCGTTGTCCACGTTGTTCGCCGGATTCCAATCCTGCCAGTCCGGACAAAGTCCTGTACGCATAGCACAAAAAAAAACTGCTAGTATCATTGTTATCTCCGCCAATGGAACGAAGTGAATTAGAGGAGATTATGAGATTGGTCGATCTGTCCGTTGTTGTATGTGGGTGTCCGTCCATCTGTCTGTCTGTCTGTGTACACGAATTGGCGGAGATATGCACTCCGAGCGCCTTCTAGTTATTATTATTATTAGAAGGCCTTGCTCTTACAATCACCGAAAACAATCGCTCAGTTTTCTTGCTGTCATGAAACCTATCAACTGGTTACATGCCATGTAATGTCACTGTTTCTACACTTGTCAGAAAAACCAACCAATGTTAAGTAAAGCGAGCACAGCACGGATCAATAAAACTATGTCTTCCATTGCTGCTCAGCAACTCAAAAAATTTGGTTCACAAATTACGACATAGCCTCTAGAAATGCACCGCCACTGACAGCTGGCCTAGTTTGAAACAAGACGTACTGCCCAGATGGCTAACTATCTTTCTGGCTGTTTGACCTCAAAATGGCATCGTTCAACTGTCGACAATACAGATATCTATTTTGGGTTGTAAGTGTAAGACGGACCAAAATACGAAGTGCAATGCGAAATGCGGTCTCCTACAGACTGGGACGCACAACAATATTCTTACCACCTCAGTGGTAATACATTCGCAGACGAAGCCAATAGATCAAGACTGGACAATAATTCAATCAATCTGCGGTTTTTAATTCAGTAATACAAACTACTGCTAGGTCCACTACACGGTGTTCCATAAAAAGACCCCTGTTTGTTTGTTTTTATAATTTACTCAAATTAAGAGCAATTTGCATAAAATTTTTATCAGTTGTAGCTGAAGAAATACTAATTCGAAATATATGAACAAAATATGGCAATTGATTAAACATTCTTTGCTAGTCGTGATGTAACGCTGACGTCATAATGTGTCACAGGTACAAACTTGCTAGTCTCAACTGGTGCTGTCAGTTGCTACCCTGCTTCGATGGTGAACTTAATCTGGTTCGC
>Ga0056128_1000647_pt1 | contig 33155 bp, 19 predicted proteins | sample WorMetLIZISLAND2_FD_71113 | JGI IMG/M metagenome (GOLD analysis project Ga0056128, IMG submission 71113) | Marine gutless worms symbiont microbial communities from Max Planck institute for Marine Microbiology, Germany - Olavius geniculatus... ...
TAGGTACATACATGCTGCTTATCATAACAAGCACTGGTGACAGGCTTTTTGGATTTATCAACATCGATGACCTTGAACGACCTTGAACCCTAAAAATATTGATTTTATGCGATTTTTTGGCGACTTTTGGCTGCAAAAGAGTGAATTGCGACGAAATGGATGGAGATAGACTACGATTACCTGCGAACAGGAACTGCTATAGGCTTTTGTGCGTCTCATGAACTTTGCTCAAATTACTTGTTCATATACTAAACGTATGATTTTTGCGAGGGTGCATATGTGCACTTTTGAATAATTGCGCACTGCCCATACCAAAATAACCAGAACTTTCCAGGTCACGAAAAATCGAGGAAAACTAGAAATTTGGGGCAAAGCCCAACGTGAGTCCGTCCGGCGCCCTAAGTCGGATTGGGGGGCAATTTAAAGGGCTCACATTCTTCTCATAGCAAAGTCACGTGGCCTGAACTCCAACGCATTCCAAATTTTAAGGGGGCGGTGCACCCCAAAATTTGTACGGATGTTATCAGCCCCACTTAGCACTACGTCACGTGGCAAAGTTTCATTAGGCTACTCCCTTTGGCTTTCAAGTTATAGTGGCTAATTTGCTACAATTAAGGCCAATTTTTGACCCCCCTTGAAAAAATTGTAAGTGGGCCCCCGTCCCGGTGGAGGGTGCACTAGTAAGCCTTGATCATTCTCTAGTGCGTGTAAAAATTTGGGGGCACAGCACCCCCTAGGGGTCGAAATATGATTTTCCGAAAAATGCGCTTTGGATGGGTACATTTCCACATCGAGATCTCCAAGGTTACTGGACCAAACTTCACCGGACTTGTTTCGCCTAATGTGGGACGAATCGCTGATGATTGAGTAACTCACCGATTTTGAATATCTTCATCCCTTCCGGAGATATTCGCCGCCGAACTTTAAAGTTGACTGAAATCAGGCCAAATTTTGCATGTTTTTGGCCCCTAAAATTTATTTGGGGAGGCTCCCTCAAAATTTTGGACTGGGATTATAAAACTGAACGCAGCTCCGAGTATCGTGCAAAATTTCGCGGCGATCGGCCCACGGAGCTCGGAGATTACGCGAGGGAAAAAAGAAAAATAAATTCCAGCAAAACATAAGCCCTCCCGAACTGTCGTTTCCGGGCGAACTAAAAACTCCGGAACTTTCCAGAATGCATGGGAACTCTGTTAAGAGACAAAAATGCTCAACACAATAAAAACGGTAACGTACATTATTACAAACAGATAAACTGTACAAATCAAGAAAGCATCGTCAATGCTGTAAAAACACTGTAGATATCTGCACGAACTTATCATAAGCTGACTGTCCAATGTGCACTGCTTTGCAGTGCAGCAATGTTTAATCGACATATCAGTTAATTAATAAGTCTCGAGCCTCAAAATGTGATCTGGTGGCAACAATTTTAATTACTTTCCCCGAGTCCCTAATATCTATTTTAACAAAAAAAATTGAGATGGCCTGGGCTATTGGGCGTCTCCTTGTCTACACCACAGTTCCAAGATGTTCTAAGCTTATCATTTCGAGTAGTCACTTAATAACCTAAAATTCTGAGTAATTCAATGTGACCCCATTATTTATCGGCATGACCCGTCAACTTCTAAGATCGGCTTGGCCAAGAAACTTTTATGCTCAATAGCCCCAATGTTTGTACAACCCCCTCCCTGGATTCCTCTCCTAACAATATCCACCAACAGCTTACAGGGCATGGGGGCACTAAAATAATAATGGACCATCAAAATTGTAATAGTAGGACATTAAATTGATGCACCAATTGACAGACCACAGTTTTCAGTGGCAAACTGTTCCAAATTCTGCGGGCCAGTTTGCCAAATTCTGTGGTGTCCCAATTATAAAGCAAACTGAGAACATTTTGGACTATTAAAAGTTGCAAATGTTAAAAAATCATTGATTATGCTATACCTCATCAGTGGGAAAATAATTTTCATTGCGGTTGCAGTGTGGTTTTGCCAAAGATTGGCAGTTTTGTCTGAAAGTATTGCAAACTCAAATTTACATAGAAAAATAAAAACAATCACCGACCAGTAATGAATGAAGCTAAATTACGTAAAAATGTTTTTAAAAATCGGCGGAAACGGGCAAATTATTCTTCTTGGTTCAAAATTCCACAGCGGTGTCTACAGATGTGCTGATTGCAAATAAAACACTGTCTACACAAAGGATCAGCCAGTGTGTTGGCTTGAAGATAAAGTGTCCGTAGCAGAGCGTACAGAATTCATCTCATCAGCCAATGCATCAAGAACGTCCAGCAACAGTTGCTGACTCAAAGTACGCATTTGTGGCAGTTTAACAACCTACAACAACAAAAACGACTACTAATACAACAACTACAACAATTACAACAACTACTACTAGTACTACTACATCTCATCAGCCAGTGCATCAAGAACATTCAGCAATAGTTGCTGACTCAAAGTACACATTTGTGGCAGTTTATCCACCTGCAACAATGACAGATACTACTACAACAAACACGACAACAACTATACTACAACAACCAGTAGCGCTGGTTTGTTTAATCGACCTAATTTCCAGAATTTCTCAGTTCAGGCTGTGTCTTCAAAGCAGAAAAATTCTAATTCATAGCAAAAAAAGTTCACAGGCCACACACCTTTGTCACTGCCAAATATGCCAACATAACAGTGAAAAATAAACAACACGAGCGATTTTATACCCCCCCAAAATCTAGATGGCTTAAGTTCCCCCTCCTTACCTTTCCTTCCTCCCTAATTTTTTTGCCAACTACTAGCCAGAGATTCTGTGGGAGCGATGTTGACTCCCCTAGTGGGTAAAACCGCCGCCAAATGGTTTGTGGTGCATTTTGAGCTAAAACAGCGCTTCTTGTGATAATAATTATGTGTACAACCTTAACAAAACTTCCGCCTTTAATTTTTAAACTAAGCACAGACTGCACCGACCAGGTACAAGGATAGAAGCCCTTGTATGCAACTACTAAAAATAATCACTTTCACGATTTATATCACTCTGAGTAGCTAGACAAAAACTCAGCAGTTACTCTGTGATGGGCTGGCTCCCTGAAATAAAACTTCTGAGAATACAGCTAACAATAAGCAGATTTGACATCTCATGAAACGCACTGAACTATGGGAAGGGTCAGAGGTCACCGTTTGTAAACAAACGAAACAGCTGTGAGAGCGCTCGCGCAGAATTAGTTTCTAGCCTTGTTTTCTAACTTTTCTATTTAGAAAGAATTCATAATGTGATTAATTTTTTATAATCATCGAATACTTTAATCAAAATTAACATTTTGACACGTTAATTGCGTATTTTAATCGCGTTTACTGCGATTGCGCCTAATCGCCTTTATGTCCTACATGCAAGAAAAGCAATGTGAGACCTAAACGTTCGACCTTCATCAATCAGCAGCACGAGAAGTAATTTAGCCTTTGCAGACAAATTCCTCTAGCCTAAGTTCCCTTCCAATTTCTTTGAGTGCTAGTAATTTGTAAAGTGCCGTTCGTAAAACAGCCGTAACTGCCACAGCGCAACCCATATGCTTATGTGGCACATACCAGGAGTCCGGGACCAGGTAGTAGACTATACCGTACGGTAGTTTTTTTTATTTCGGCAGGCCATATCATTCAAAAGTTGCTTTGTTCGTTAAGCCAGTGTTTTGCCTAACCAAATAATCATTTTTTTTCGTAAACTTCTGATATATTTTCCTTCCACTGTTGCAGTGTAATTATCTCCATTGCTCCAGCCAAATCGCACGTGCGATCTGTTTATAAACGCTGACCTCTGACCCGCAGCACTACGCCCACCTCGCGCATGTGCAGTGCCAGAGTATGATTCGGCTTATCATTCGTTTTCATTCACATAATTAACGTAAAAAATGGGTTTTCAACATAAGACAAAATAAGGCAGAAAACTATTAGCGACAAGGTAAGCTGACCTTTGGAAAGTTGGCCACAATGATATCAAGAGCTCTCTTCTTCATATCAAGAGCCTGGATGCGATCAGCTGCCTCCAATATCTGCAACGCATAATAACAGTATTGCAGCAGTAGTAATACACTGTGACACCAGAGCAGCCAAGTTATCATACCATCAATGCAAATTATAATTCCCCTCCCTCCTTCCCTCCATTCCCTTCCTCTTTTCTTTCTCCCTCCTACTTCTCCCTGCCTCCACTCCCCTTTTCTCGCCTTCCCTCTACCTCTCTTCCCTTACATTCCCCTCTCCCTCTCCCCCCCGTTCTCCAATGGACAGCATTATCACATTGATGTCTGTCTGGAGGATAACAGGGAAGATCATTAGAACTACCATTATGTTAATTACATATGCACGCATATAATGGAGTTCTTACAATTTTGGGTTTAGCTTGTTTTTTTTGTATTTTGTGTTTCTGTAAAGGTTAAACTTACTGTATCGTTATTATGTGTTTGTGTGCATTCTGCCTGGCAAGGCCGTCCCCGAAATGACCTATACTGTGTCAGGTAAGACGTTAAACCCTACTCACTCACTCACTCACCCCCCTCTCCCTTCCCTTTCCATCCCCTCTCTTGCCTTAAAAGTAGGACCCCCTAGATTCAGCTACAGAGTATGGGGAGCCCCGTGAGCTCCTTCGGAATGGTCTATGGCAGATCGTCAGCCAAAATCGATTTCAATGCATTACTTAAACGACGACATCTGCGACACAAAACCACCATACACAGTATGTAGTCAAATCAACAGTCTCTGGCTTGATCCGACACTTTGACTTGATTAGTTTCCGCCGTTTGCTCGTTCATTCATTTGCTTTTGTTTTTGCTGTTTTTTTGATGAAATAAAGCTGAATATATAATAATAACTAGAAAGCAGTCAATAGCCTGCAGGTACCTCCGCCAAGGCAATGTTATTCGCTAGGTCGTGTCACCATATTCACTTTTCCAGCAGTTTCGCTTATGCCCCCTTTGACACAATGGTAACAAAAACTTCAGTGATCCAGAATCCGGGATTCCTGCCGGATCACCCCCAAAATTTAATCACTTGTAGTTTATGCCATGCCCGACATACCCTCAAAATTTCAGAAAGATCCGTCCATAACTTTTTGAGTTATCTTGCTAACTCACAGACAAACAAACAAAAACTGGCAAAAACATTACCTCCTTGGTGGAGGTAATAATAATCAGATATGATGTAAGTAAGAAAGTCAATAAGCGTGACCTGAATGACGTTCTGTGGTGAAACGTTCATCTCCAGATTGTGCTTGCAGTACGCCTACAGACGAGCAACATGGAGGCAGACATTACTGCTGATTGGTTGATGGCAAAATCATTTGAAGAAATAAAATAATACATAAATGAACAGCAAATCAGCAAGTAAGTAAATGAATAAATAAATGAATCTGAATCTCACTCGATCAATGAACAGACGAATAAACATCTGCCCCATTCCACTTCTAACAAACAAAACTGTAGTCATTCACCGGGCCAACAGTGAACAGCATGCCAATTTTCAGCTCACAATAATCACCACACATCACAAATGCATATACAAGTAGCGGACAGCTGCTAAAAAGAGTATAATTTCAGCATAAAATCCAAACAAAAAAGTGATCACATCACGAACATGAACGATGAATAATATGAACGATGACAATAGCTACTACTAATAGTCACCTGCAGCCTGTTGTTGGTAAATCCATAGTAGTAAGGAGCAGAAAATAGATAAAGTGAATCTTCGGGTGGCATGGTAACGTCCCCGTAGTAGATGTATCTCAGTAGACTGTCGAATGCCTGCCGTGATGGAACCATTTCGCCGATCGATATCTAACAAACATTACGTACACACAAAACACGCAGGACTGGTAACAACCAAAAACTAACAATTAATTCATTATTAATTCTGATTAAAATTAACCGCTATAACTTTTGAAAAAATGCACTCATTTGTTGGATGAATTTGAAAAGACTGTTCAGCACTGAGCACAGTTTTAGTCAGTCCTGTAGAAAGACTTTAAAATGTTTATGTTTTCCAGAGAAAAAAAGAGTTATTTTTTCAGACGCTAGTTATCTTATGTTTTGCAATACCTTGTTGGCGATGAGACTAATTGAAATTGGTTATAATTTCATCAATGTGCGTTAAAATGTTTCAATGAATGTTTTCCACAACTGTAGTAAAATGTCAAGTCTTTCCAGAGTAATAAAGCCTATACGATAACACTGATCTATGTTTCCTTAGCCCTCACTCAGCCAGACACCAGCTTACACTGCAAGACCACGGATATGAAGCAAGTGTATCTTCCAATGTGTTGGTTTACGTCCCAGCTTTTGCTGAAACTAGTACTCACGACACCAACTCACAACGAGATGCATAGAAGCACTTTACAATCTCCGGTCAAATGGCAGATGATTGGCACGAGCTAATGATACCACAGTGCAGTATGCGGCCATCCGTTGCCCGTTTCAGCGAGCAACACTTGAGCCACAGTTTGCAGCTAGCAGACATACTACAGCTCCGAGGACCAGTCAGCCAGAGTAAGTCTTCACCCCACAGCCCATCATTTTCCAACCCGCTGAGAATAATGGTTAATGGTTAAACGGTTAAATGCTATAGCTCTTTATAGGAAACCTATTTCAGAGCTACAGAGCGTCACCCGCCATATGGAATCACACAGAGTTACGATATTACCTGCTACGAACACAGGTGAACGTGCCCCGCCTTAACCCCTGCCAGATAGGCTGCTACTCGATTTACCTACCCCGGAAGGATGGAAGGCTGAGTTGGCCTAGGCGGCCGGTTACATACTGAGATGGTTTACCAGCCTGCAGGCAGTCACCCATCCAAGTAGTAACCCGGCCCGGCGTAGAGTAACTTCGTTGATCGGATGAAACGCTTTACCGCTACGCCAGGCCACCAACCCAGTAAGAGACTGACCTCAGCATACAGTAGATTAGCAACTTGCTACTACTACTACTACTACTGCTAGAACTAACCTTGACACAGCCGTCCTCTGGCATGAAAGACCGGAACATGGCTTCAAAGTAGCTACAACGAGCTGCCAGTACAGCCTTGTGAGCCAAGATACGAACATTATCCAGTAGCAGAGTTATGTCACAGAACTCACTACCAGATTGATTTAGGAAAGACTCCATATCTCTCTCCAATGTATTACCTGTAAACGGAAAACATCAGATAAAATTTTTTAAAAGGCAGACTGTTCATAGCTCTAACGATAACCGACTGCACAGCTATGGAGCATCACCTGCCATATAGGATCATGGAGTGTGAGCTGCCACACAACACGGGTGAACGTGCCCTGCCTTAACATCAACCAGACAGGCCAGTACTTGATTAACCTACCCCAGAGGGATGAAAGATTGAGTTGGCCTTGGTGTTGGTTATACACCAAGATGATATACCTGTCTACAGACAGTCAACCATCCAAGTTAATAATTAGTAACTTGATGGCAACCCGACCAGGGGCCTAATTCACAAAACACAGTAAAACAACCATAAAATTGTCATAAAATCTTCACAACTTCATCGTATCTTTGTCACAAATCAACAAGTTACGATGTCATAAACGTTGTATACAAATTTTGGAAGCTGATTTTACAAGTGCGCAACTCTCATGCAATTTTGTCATAATTGCGTAGTCACTAAAATTAGCCAGCCAATCAACCACCATTACGTTGACCTCAACCACGACCTTAACCAATTGCAATGCAGTGTCACTGAGCTGGCGGCGCACGGCGCTGATCGTCTGCTTCTGCCGTTGCCAATGGTTACCAATGTAAACAAGATAATGTTCATACGAACACGGAGTCTGTCCAATGCATTCCGATAGTTTACAGTATATGGCCGTATAAATATAATCAGTGAGCTGTTTAGACTGGTAAAAAAAATCAAACAGTTTAATTTCAATTCAAATTGTACAGCAGCAATGATTATTTCATCCTTTTCTATTATTTTAACTAAACAGTAGACATTGTCAGTCACGAGACCATTCGATTCATCACCAGGACTTTACTATTTAAATGGTCCATTGTCACCATGCGTCTATCTTGCACTGTTATGGAGATATGGCGCCTCAAATATTGGATGCACAGACGTGGACACAGAAAGAAAGATGGAAAAAAAGAAAGGAGAAAGGGAAAAAAGGGAAAGAGAAAGTGGTAAGGAAGAGAAAAGGGCAAAAAAGAAATGGAAGGTAAAGGGAAGGGAAATGAAAATGGGAAGAAAAGGAAAAAAAGGCAAGGGGAGAGGGTAAAGGAAATGGGAAGAGAAAGGAAAAGGGGATGGGACAGAGAAGAAAAAAATAGGGGAAAAAGAAGGGAAAGGGGAAGAGAAGGGAAAAGGTAAGGTAAAGGGAAGGGAAAGCGGAAGGCAAAGAGAAGGGTTTATGATTATATCACTCATGGTCTGAAAGCATAGAGATTGCTTCTGGATCAGGTCCTCCAGAAAAACATGTACCATTTCTACACATGAGAGCTAGCACAGCTAGCTATAGTGCGTATTAGCTATCATAATTCTGTCTTGGTGTCTGTCTGTCCGTCTGTCTGACACAGCCTCATACCGATTGGAGCCGGGTAAGATAGAGACTTCGGGTTTTTACCATGTGATAGCTTAGAGTCTCTAGTATTTCGTGACAGAATTTCATGCCGCTGGGTGAAGGGGGTCCCGACAAACGAGGGGGCAAAACAGGGGCGCCCCCTTAAAAAGACGTTATTCTACCGTTATTGGCTCGTCTAACATGAAAATGGTTGCAAATAGGAACAAACATGCTGCTTATCATAACAAGCACTAGTGACTAGCTTGTTAGGGGTGTCAACATTGATAACCTTGAATAACCGTGAACCCCCAAAATAGGAAATTTTACGAAATTTTTCACAATTTTGGGCTGCAACACACATTTCAAGAGTGAAATGTGCCGAAATGGCTGGAGATAGATCAAAACAACCTGCATATGAAATTTTCAACATTGAATGTAAATCTTAACAGTCCAAGTCCAACCCCCTACGTTTAATCTCAAGCATGTGCACGAGGGTGTCAAAGACGGTTAGGGGTTTTAGTGATTTTTTTGCAATTTTCAGCTGCAGAAGATTAAATTGCGACGAAATGGATGAAAATAGACAAAGACAACCTGCAAACAGGAACTGCTATAAACTTCCGCGCATCTCATGAGCATTGGCTCAGATTTCTTGTTTGCACTTTTGCATGTCTGATGCTTCTCCTGTTGCCCGAGCAACAGTATCAAAACACTGCTGCTAATATTATTAAAACTACAACAGCAAGAACTACTACCATCACCAGTACTAGGCTACTACTACTACTACTACTATTACTATTACTACAACTTCTACTACTATTACGTACAGTTAAGAATGTCAAACTGAGGCAGTGGTTCTGAGAGTGGTCTCTGATGAGGCATCTGTCGACGTCGAATGATTTCAACCATTAGCGACTGGTCGATTGTCTCAAACTCTTGACTCATTATGATCTGACTGTAGTTGCTCTCTTTGATGATAAACTTCAGACAGTACTCCTACAATGAGCACTGTACTAGTTGGAGGCGTGGCATAGCAATAACACAATTCATCCGATCATCAAAGCTACTCTACGAAGGGCCCAGTTAGTACTTGGATGGGTGACTGTCTACAGTACGAAGCCAAGCCAACTAGGTTGACTCAGCCTTCTACCCTCCGCAGGATGGTAAAATGAGTACTGGCGGTGGTTACGGTCATCGCTAGGGAAGAAACGACGAGTTCTGCATAACAGTACTTAGGCCCTGTGGCCAGGACTGCTGATATACTGTCTCATTCGCTTAAAGGTGCTAGCTGTTAATTAAAGCTGACCATCCGGCTGACTTGGGTTGTATGCGAGCTTAAGGCTTGTTCACATAAACACGTGTACGAGTCCGGCACTGTATGGGTTCCCGTATACGAGTTCCGGCAAACATGAGTTTGCTTGTATTTCAATGGCGGCCATTCACATACATATGAGTACGAGTTATCTGCAAACTTCACCCGTACGAGTAATTTCTGTGCAGGTCGTGTTTTTATCCAACTCGTAAAAAGTAAACTACTTGTAAACAGCATTAATATAATTTCTAAAAACTGTGGCGCATATTTGACATCAGAACTGCCATCATCGTAAAACTGTTCATCGTTAGAGATGTGCAGTTTGCAAAAAATAGTAAGTTTGTAGTGGAATATTGTTGTCTTAATGGCGAAACATTTCCTCGATTCGATTTCACTGCGAATTTTCAATATGGCCGACATGCATCGAGTTATGTGCTTGTACAAGTGACCGTGAATGCTCCACTCGTACAAGTGAAGCTTATACTGGCTGTAAACAGAAAGCCGGACTCGTACTCGTACTCGTAACTGCTATAGGCTTTCGCGTGTCTCGTGAGCATTAGCTCAAATTTCTTGTACAATTGCAGCCATAAGAAATGCCCAAAACAATCATGTTCACACGCACTAAGAGAGAGTTTAACTTCTTCCACTTTCCAGCAAAATAATGCCTCCGGACTTTGCATGGAGCTGCAACAGCGTATAACTTTTCATTGGTAAACCAAATGAAGTTCACCATCAAAGCAGAGTAGCTATGCAGCAACTAACAGCATGGGTAAGGCAAGCAAGCTTGTTGTCACTACTACTACTACTACTACTACTATTGCTCACTCGAACAAAGTCGAGTCCTAACTTAGCAGCATTTTGAAGCGCCACGAGGACGTTACGAACACCGATGCACAATTCCAGGTACTGAACACACAGCTGCTCCAGACGATTCATTTGTAACTACAACACCACACAGACACAGTGTAGTAGTAGTAGTCATAGTTGTGGTCGTAGTATTACACATATCTCAAGGTTATGACACAATTAGTTACTATCAAATCAAGAAATTTGAGCTAATGCTCACGAGATGCACGAAAGCCTATAGCAGTTCCGGTTCAGTATATTAGCTGAAAATCGAGGTGTTCACGCTAAGTTAATATACAAAATACCAAATTCTCTATCTGGATCGCATAACGATATTTCCGTGCAGCTGCTGGTGAAAACTTGGAAATCCTAGTTTGCACCGCTTTTGACTGATCCACCCGTGTGATGGACGGATGAACAGACAGACAAACAGATGGACAGAATTGCGATGGCTAAGATGCGATGAAAGCACTAGCTGCTTTCGCACGCAAAAATATAACAAGTCAATCAATCAGCGATGGTTAGTGCTGCGCGTTGTAAATCGATTCCCGAGCTGGCAGCACCATCGAACAAAATATCACAAATTATGCTGTAGTTCTAATTATCTTCCCTGTTATCCTCCAGACAGTCATTAATTTTAGGACACTGTCAATTAGAAGACAGGAGGGCACACCACTAGAAAAAAATGAAAGAAATAAAAAAGCAAAAACACACACCTGCAACGCCTGCCCATAAACGTCCATCATCAACAATATCACTTCATTACTGTTGGGCTCTTGACCTGTGTACAAATCACATATCCATTCAACATTGTCTTTACTTACTTTCAGGACACACAAACCAGTTCAATTTGCTAATCCGAACGCATTTTCAAAAAAAAGCCTTCCAGAGAGCTTCAGAATTTGGCCTTCATTTTGTTTACACAAATCAGAGAGCAAAAAACTCGAAATTCAGCTTGCACAACGGGGAAATTGAATTCAGCATGCGCAAATTATTAAAAGGTCAGATACATAGCTTATAACAGAAATGCTGTCAAATTTTTCAGAAATTCTTCATAACGATGCTCCCCCCCATCATTGCAAAGATCCGGATCCAACCTAATAACTGTCTAGACCAATATTTGAGATTCTATTTGCTACTGATCTTAAAATTCCAAGCCTTGTTCTTAAAAATTAAAGGCGTGTATACTCTACCTTTCTTTGTAAGATAACCCGTCACAGAGATCACAGAGCTACGGAGCATCACCTGACATATGAGATCACACTGTCACCTGCCACTTGACACAAGTAAACGTTCCCCACCATGATACCAGCAAAACAGGCCGGTACTCGACTTACCTACCCTGCAGTGATAGAAAGCTGAGTTTACCCGAGACTCGCGACTTTAAGTGTTCCAAAAGTCTTGCTCTGAAACCTCTGAACACTGACCTTGATCAACAGAGATTTGAATTGAAAATCCAAACCTAATACTATGAAGTCTGTACATGATCACATGTTCAACAGACACACAATGCAGCCGGTGTAGATGTAAGATTAAATGGGTTTAAACACTGCTACAACTACAACTACCACCATTACTAAAGTACTAGTACTGCTAACACTACTACTACTAGTACTACTATGATCTTCTTTTACAAAAACACTGTAGTCAGTGTAGACATGTAGATGTAAGGCAAGACAAGTTCAAATACTACTAAAACTGCTGCTACTGCTATTAGTACTATGACTGCGACTATGACTAAAAACTACTACTACTAATGCTACTGCTACTACTGCTAATGCTACTGCTGCTGCTGCTGCTGCTACTGCTACTACTGCTACTGCTACTGCTGCTACTACTACTGCTACTGCTGCTACTGCTACTACTGCTACTGCTACTGCTGCTACTACTACTGCTACTGCTACTGCTGCTACTGCTACTACTGCTACTGCTACTGTTACTGCTACTGCTACTGCTACTGCTACTGCTGCTACTGCTACTACTGCTACTGCTGCTACTACTGCTACTGCTATTGCTACTGCTACTACTGCTGCTGCTACTACTGCTACTGCTACTGCTGCTACTGCTACTACTGCTGCTACTGCTACTGCTGCTGCTACTACTACTGCTACTATTGCTACTGCTGCTACTACTACTGCTGCTACTGCTACTGCTGCTGCTACTACTACTGCTACTGCTACTACTGCTACTGCTACTACTGCTACTGCTACTGCTACTGCTGCTACTGCTCCTGCTACTACTGCTACCACTAATGTCACCTTGTTTAACAGGGACAATGCAGTCGGTGTAAATGTAGGATAAGACCAGCTCAAATGCTCTTGGCTCAGCATCCGGTAACTCCACGACTGGAAGAGCAGCAGCAGACTCTGGACTATTTGTGTCACTTGCAAGCTGAAAACATGCAACAGTACACAATTAGCAGCTGCAGCAGCAGCAGCAGCAGCAGCAACAGCTGTAGTAATACTGATATGATTGGCAAGCTAATAACATCATCCGAACAATATGAAAAACGTCCTTTCAATGTAAACCACTCAATGTACTATGCTAGCACAATAGCAAAGTTTTAACATCTCAGTGCTTAGAAGGAGCCTAAGCAAAGACAGCTGGGTTCATTGTGTGGAAACTCCTCCTCTTTTCTGTGCTTTGACCCGGCAAGGGTTGAACCCAATTATGCCAACATACAACCCAAGTCAGTTGGCTCTGTGCCACATATCAGTGCCTTTAACCAATATAGTCAGTATGCCAGCAGTACACTGTTTCTTCCCTAGCAGTGGCCATAACCTTCATCAATGCTCATTTTGCCTACCCACAAAAAATGGCTTGGCTGAGTTGGCACGAGTAGTTCAGCTGAATACAAAAACATGATACCCACAGATAGTTATGATGCAATCGGGAGACAGCCGCTATTCCGTCAAATGCTATTCTGACTTAAATTTATGTCGACAGACACATTATTACACTTTACACTGTTGTTCACCAGGGGGCGACAATGTCATGTGATGGAGTATGATTTTGCACTTAATTTTAAAATTACGCTTATTGCTCATAGTTACGGTTAGGGTTGAAGTTTAGGGTTAAGGTTTGGGTTAGGGTTAGCATTTTCAAAGATTTATGTCACAGCAATGCACATCACAACTTAGTGTAAAAAGTACATTATAAGTTCGAGGGTGGTGCATATAACTACAAAATTTGCCGAGAGCTACTCATGACAGTCTTCTTGCTAGGCTTGAAAAGCTAGTTGGTCAACTGACGATCTGCGATGCTATGGCTGAGGTCATCAGTCACGGCTGCCGCTATTCCGATAGCCACCGAGTCCCTACGAGACACAGCGGCAGGGACTCGGCAGCTGTCGGGTCGAAATAGCGGCCTGTAACCAATACCAATAGGCTAAACTGTCACTCATCCAAAAACAACCAAGAACTTAAGAAAAGGACGCTCCGACCTGCGCAAAAATCAAAAAGTCACTGCAAAGTTTCAATTTACTTCAAAACGAATGAATGCGGAAAAATACATCACCTGTTCCTTGGCTTGTCGAATGCGGTTTCTCAGAAGCGCACTTCTGGCAGCAACGACTGCGATGTGCGCAGAAATACGCTCCGACTAAATGCCACAAAACTAATACTACATGATCGAGAACATAAGCAGATGATAAATAAAGTCCTTAAATATCTAGTGCTGTTTGTTAAAGCGTGGCAAAAATTTCAGGAGAATATCCACTTCAGAATCCACAGAAAAATAGCAACCACCATTAAAATCTAATTACTTCCTTCTTGGGATATGCCCAAACTCTACACAAAATTTCGCCAAAATCTGTATTGTGTGACAACTTTTGAGCTATTTTGCACATAGATAAACAGACCCAAAATATGCCTTGTTTATTTTACGATCTACGTTGTCCTGCGATCTCTCAGCACATTGTCTGCAGTGTTATGACACACTTATAATCCACTCAGCCAAGGGTGACAATTGAAACCTATTGTGAGTCTGTTTATAACATGCACGTCCCATGCAGAACACATCATCGAGCATCATTAAAAAATTAGCATGTGGCCTAGAGTTTACTATGCCTCATTATACTTGAGTAATACACTGTGGACTGTAGTATACACCATAGTCCATAGAAAACGTGGCCCATATTTTTGCCAACTATTGACCGATTTTCAAAATTCTTTCACTGGCACACTCTGCAGACAATTTGCAATAATGTGCTCATTATACATTCCACAACACCATAACTCCATCTTAGCCCTACCTCGTAAAATGTAAATGCAAAAATATAACAAATATTTAGTTAAGTGGAAAAAACACATCAGACCAACATTGCAGTGAATGATCTGTATGACAGTAGACTGTGTTAGACCCATGCAGTTTGGTTTCATACCAACCATTAACCCCAATGTTGGTCTGAGGTGTTTTTTTGTTCATTTACCAAAATGTTTGTTTGTTATTATCGTTATACATTCATATTTCATTTATATTTCACAAAGTAGTGTAAAGACACATTTGTGGTGCGGTAGGATGTATAATAACCACATTATTGCAAATTGTCTGCAGAGTGCGACAGCGAAAGAATTTTGAAAATTGGTCAATAACCGGCGAAGATATGGACAAAACTAAAGTGCCACATTTTTATGGACCACCCTGTATACTGTGCAATTACTGTTAATCAATTTACCTTGCCAATGACAAAGATGACATCACAGAACTGTTTGCTCTCCAGCAGACGTCCATAGTCATCATGCAATGTGCACTTTGGATAACTGGAAAACTACAACAACCATATCAACACATAAACTTTTCCAATTAAGATACACGTCAACAGAGTTACAAACAAAAACTAGAAATTCGAAGCAAAGACCAACGTGAGTCCGCCCGGCGTCCCAAGTCTGATTGGGGGGAAAATTCAGGCGAGTGAAACTCCCCTGGTAGCAAAGTCATGTGGCCCGAACTCAAATGCATTAGCATACGCAGAATGTGCAATGTCAAATTAGAGTGGGTCAACATGTGACCTTATAACTTTTTTCTTAGTGGACCAAAGTTCACCAATTTTTCTTTGTTCAACTCCCGAGAAACCCTGCTTGATAACGCCGTCAACATCTTGCCGATATCTCTATCCAGTCCAGAGATATTCGCAGTCAAATTCGAAAATCGTCGTAAAATGTACTAAATTTTAGACGTTTTTTGCCCTCCCAAATTTTAAGGGGGTGGTTGGCAAAGTTTTTTTAGGCAACTCCCACAACCACCAAAGTTACACGCGTGCATTCACTAACTTTTAAGCCAATTTTTGCCCCCCCCCTTTTGAGAAAAATTGTAAGGGGGGACCCCATTCCAGGTGGGAGTGCGCTAGCAAGACTTAGTCATTCTCTGGCACATGTAAAAATTTAGGGGTGCAGCATCCCTGAGGGGCCGAAATATGGTCTTCCGAAAAAGTCGATCTGGGTGGGTATGATCTAAGAAGTTACTGGACCAAAGTTCACACAACTTTTTTCGCCTAACGCAGGAGGAATTGCAGTAGAAAATGTACTTGTCTAATTTTAAATATCTTCATCCACTGCAGAGACATTCGCTGTCAAATTTTAAATTCGTCCGAAACCGGGCCAAATTTTGAATGTTTTTGGCCTCTAAAATTTTTTGGGGAAGGCCCCTGAAATTTTGGACCGGCATTATAAAATTCAACCTGCTACAGATCATCGTGCACAATTTCTCGCCGATCAGAAGATGCATCTCAAAGACCTGATGTTAAAATAAATAAATAAATGCTTATGCTAAAGCTTAAGCATAAGTCCGGGCGGACTAAAAACATTTCAACTGTGTGCTGCAGCCAAAGGCATAATTTTAAAAAACAAATACTAGCAGCGAGCCAAAAAAATATATGTTAAATTTACATAAAGTTATACAATAACATATGCTGTAAAATTTTCCAGGGAGTGTGCTCCAGAAAAGTTGTGAAAAATTTGATGATCTTCCTTCTTGACTCGCACAACACAAGTAAGTCAAACAACAATGTCTGAAGTCGAATAACAAACTTATAAACCTCAGATGCTTATTGCACTCTGGCTGACGGTCGGTCGTGTGGCCTACACGCTGGTTCATTGGACTGTACTGGTGGGTTATCGACAAGATACCCCACGTTGCATGACAGTACTGTAGTACCCGATGGATCTATCTGGAACAACACTGTGTCTCAAAAAAACCATCCCAGACATTTTCGACTGTAACTTGAAAACCAATCATCAAATTTTGATAATTTTTGGTACGAATATTTCTGACACAACTTGCCATCAAATGACTGTTCATTTCCCACCTCACCCAATGTATGCTTCTGCACTACCTGCGAAAGCAGACCAAGCATAATACATGTTAAAATAAATGAAAAAATGTCAATAAATTTCATCTATCCTAGTCTGTGGGCCCCAACAGCCAGTCTATTACAAGATTTGACTGTTATACAGCAGTGTGTCTACCAGATAAAGTTTAGGAATGTTTAAAGAGTCAAAAAGTGAGTGGTACAGCCTGCATTGGTCTGGAGCAAAACTTCATTGATACTGCTGTCAATGAATGGAGAAAGCGTCTCCTTGCCTGTGTTCACATAGTGGGCAAACACTTCAAGCAATTTTACTGCAAGCAGTTGAAAAATGGACACCTGGATGAATTGTCAGCCAAAGTGTCAGAAATGTGAACAAAATGTGTTTTATGCATTATGTTAATGAAGCAATCATATCGCAGTAAATAAACAAGTGATATTTCGCTGGTTGTGTTTTCCCCAGGTAGTGCAGAAACAAACATTGGATCAGGTGGGAAACTGAATGGTCATTTGATGGCAAGTTTTATCAGGAATATTTGTACCAAAAATTATCAAAATCTGATAATTGGTTTTCAAGTCACAGTCGAAAATGTTGGGAGTGCTTTTTTGGGACACAGTGTAGTAGTAGTAACAGTAACAGTACCTGAAACTGGTAGATGTCGGTTCGTCGTACGTTGTGGTCGACTGTTCCACCAAACACGTACATAGCATCCTTAGCAACAGCCGCAGCATGGTACAGGCGACCTGACGGAACCTAGAAATAGTTACAGAAATTGTATTAGTAGTAGCCACAGTCACAGCAGCAGTTGTTGTAGTAGCAATAATAGCAGTAGTGGTAGTCTAGCATGTTTATGCAGCAAACACAAATACACAACATCACTAGCAACAGATGTAGTGTGGTAGGTAACCCTATGTCAACTAGAAATGATTACATAGTGATAGTAGTAGTACAAGGATCATTCCATAAATAAGTTCACAAAATGGTTCCATTACATCAATTGTTAAAAAAGGAAAAATCTAAAATATACTTTTTGTTGGGAATTTAATTACGAGTACAAGTTGTGAGTTTTATGAAGATGACGTCACAGTGAAGTCATTTATAAACATTAATTATGGCGGCGTTCGCACTGAAATTGTCCCATAATAGACAGCGTGCCACTATTGTTTTTTGTGGGCAAAAAGACTTGATGCAACTCAGATTCATTCTCAAATGCATCCAGTATATGGCAACAAATGTTTTACGAAGCCAACAGAACACGTTTGGCGTAAGAAAATACTAGCTGGGCAAATATTTGCGTCAGTTACGGAGGTGAAATCAATCATTCATCAGTGGCTTGGACAGCAGCCAGCATCATTCTTTGCATTGGGCATTCAGAAATCTACATCAGACATTAGAACACCACCTTCAGATGGCTTAAATATCTGCGGATGGTCAGTGATCATGCACTGTACGATACTGAATATTCGAAAATCAGAAATAAACTACCATCAATAGATCAATCATTGATGCAGTAGTAAAAAAACTAATAATCTCACTTATATCAAATATTTGGTAAATTGGGGAACTGTAACTTTTTTTACCTCACTGTCGCCAGCAGGCTTAATAACCGACCACATATTGAAGTCCAGATCATAGCTGTCGACACAAACACACCATAAACGACGCTGTCAGATATTCCACCACAAACACTTTTTTATCCTGCAAAGCTACTCTTCACTTTCGTAGTGCTAATTCCGTAGCATAAACAGCCTACTTTTTCAGAACTATATCCAGATGCGATGATCTAGTGGCTAATGCTTTGGTCTTAGTTAGCATAGAATTTGCTCTATGCCAAGCCTGGTTAGTATGCGGATGAGTGACTGTAACCTTCCATCCCTCGAAGGCAGGTAAATAATAGTTGCGGCCTGGTAGGCTCATTCACTCGGCAACACTGTATGAACATGCGTGATGCACTGTAGCTCTGAAATAGAGATAAAGAGCTACACCATATATGCATTTTAGCATGTTTCCTTTTCGATCCCCAAACAGAACTCCTTAGGAATCTTTCTTCTCTTTCACCCACCATCTGCCCTTACTGCTAGTCAGCCTACAACATCAAATCTGTCAAAAATTCAAGACACAGAAAATGCCGAACAGCTGAAAATGTCACAAGACATACTAAATAAGTAAGAGTCAAACAGATACCAGTGTAGGTCATTGGGCAGTGTTTGTCCGGTCGCTCCACCGAACACATACAGATGTCTATCATACGCTACCATGGTGTGTCCGTAGCGTTTCTCTGGTGGGGCCGGTGCCCCGCGTAGAATGTGATCTGTTGATATGCGGCTCCAGCTGTAAGCAAAGCATCCACGTTCATCAGACAGCAGCAGTAATCGCACCAGGGTAATCAGTTTTGAAAAAAAATCCATGGACTTTTCAAAGACTTTCAGGTACCTTTTCTGGGCCTATCCCACCTGCGATATTTTGCCGTGTTATGTCAAATGGTTCTGGCATCATATGAAAATAATTTTCTCATCACATCACGATCAGGTCAATTTTAAAGAAACGAAATTCAAGGACTTTCCAAATCCTCTTCCATCAAAGTCCAAAAATTTCAATACCAAATGGCCCGAACTCTCAATGTTTAAACTTTGTCCCAGCTGTTTTGTATAGCCGACATAAATGTCCCTATCCTGTCACTAAAAATCATACCAGTGAGCAAAGCAGAATGAAAATAAAGATTATCTCGCTTGCCTGCTAGGCTATCAATGCAGCAGACATATTCTGAAATGCAAATAATGCACCACATTTATTTTCAAACCAGGCTCTCTCTTGGACCCCCTCGAATGATTGGGTGAGTGAGTATAGCTTTACTCATAACATTCACAGATCCGTCTTTCCAGGCAATCACTTGCACCAGTACTGAGTACTGAAAAATAAAAGAAAAATATATTTAATTGTTTATACTATAAATACACACTGATACTTCAGTCTAGCATAAAAAGAAACCATTACCATTTGTCACGAAAGTCAAACTGGAAGAGATCGTTCGTGATCTTGGCACCACTTTGACCCGAGAACACGAACATTGAATCACGAGCGATGGCCAGTGCAAAATTACAACATGTAGGCGGGATGTCACCAACTTGATTCACCTACGCCCAGTCAACAAGACAAGCAATAAAGCCCAAATTCCATGCCACCGACGTGCATGATTTTTGACTAAATTCTAAATTCCATTAGAGTGATACAAACAGGTTTGTCACAAACTTGTCACTAACTTTGATGCAAACATCTCAACATGTCGAGATGGTTTGTGTCCGTGACTTTCATGACTTGTGTTCGCGACTTTTCATAAAACTTCATGATTTCATGATTTGTCACCGTTTGAGTTCAAGAATTTCATGATTTGTGTCCGCAACTTTTTCGCGGGAAAGTTTCAGTGAAAGTCGGCATATCGATGTGGTAGCAGTGACAGTGTGCATCATGTAACACTCTGTGTTGAGAGACATTTTGCCGCTATAGCCGACAGCTGGTTGTAATGGTTAGTGTGTTTTTATTGCTTTTATTTAGTAAGGGTGTGTTTGTGTGTGTGCACGTGTGCTTGCGTTTTTTTAGTTTACTGTTTCTTGTGTTATTTGTGACCGCCATAGTGGTGAATAAACGTACTAATAATGAAATTCTTGCTTTAAAAAACCAACAAACAAACCCAGCAACCAATCATAACACAATGTACATAGTTTAATATGTCGTAAGAAATCGGATTTGGCATTGATGCAGCAGCTAGGTGACTGAAATATTGGACCTATGATCAACAGACTGTAATCAAGTATGACATCGGATCGGATCGGAATCAAGTGTTTGCAACATGTACTTGAACGGGTGACTGTCTGTGGACAGCTAAACCATCTCAGCATATAATCAACCACCAATGTTAACTCAGCCTTCCACACCTCGGGGAAAGTAAATCGAGTACCAGCCTGTCTGGCAGGGTGCGTTCACATGTGTCAGGCTCTAGGTAACAGTGTGTGATCCCATATGGCAGGTAGTACTCCGTTGCTCTGAGCTAGAGACAATCTTGAACCTTTTCAAACTTTTTTACAACCCTGGCCTTTGATGTCCTGAACTGAAAACTGACCGCAGCAATTATCAACTCCTGCCCTATGCATCAATTTTGGTATTCTGCATCTTGCAATTTTTAACAAAAACACAAAGGGACAGATAACTGGGCTTATCATAACACAGACGCTTATTATTAAGTACAGCAATAAAACAGTGAAAGCACAGACCTCTTCCCAGACATGGACGGCACGAGAGTCGCCCGCCAGTGAAGTGGTCCACAGATCATTGAGACGAACGTTACCATCGTAACCAGCGAAGATCCACAACTTGTGATCATACATAGCCGCACCATGGGCCGCACGGGCTACTGGGCGTCTACAATAGAAACACCTATAGTAGTAGTAGTTGTAGTGGTAGCAGTAGTAGTAGTACAGGTACTAGTAGTAGTAGTTGTTGTTGTTGTCATTGTTGTTGTAGTAGTAAAAAGCAAAAAAGCCACAGTGCACCTCAGCCATTAGTAGTTGTTCAAAACGTTCATGAGCACTTTAATATCACAATAACAGCAGTATGTGCCACAGGCCACATCTGCAAGCATTAGCTCATTTTTACTCCTCATTTGTTACATTCCTAACGTAGCAAAGAGGAGAATATGAGATCAGTATAATATTGAGAACCAACTGACGTCCGACCTCTGTTCCTGGAAGAGCCTTCATGGAAGAACTTCAAACGGCCATATCTCCATAACGGTGCTAGATAGACAAATGGTCACTATGGACCACCCATAGGAATTCGACCACCGGGAGTTGAATGGTCACGAGACCAATGACGTCACGTGACTCCAAAACATCAAGGTTGTGACCGCCTTTGAGGCGCCATATCTCCATAACGGTGCCAGGTGGATGCATGCGTTGAGGTATAACAAGACAAATGGCAACTAGCGTCATCGACTGTTGTTGGAAATTTTTTCTTCTCATATTCTAAAATCAGGCAATATTTTATAAACTTCGTAGAGACAATTTCCAATAACAACCTTGACGCCAGTCACTATTAGTATAATAGTAAATGGGTCTCAATTAGATGCCGAGTCTCTAATACAAGCTAAAAGAAATGAAAAAGCTCTTTAAAAAATACAAAATTAAATGATGCGCGTAAAAAGTAAATTAGACTGGTCACAAGCTAATAATATTTCTTGTTTAATCTTTTATACAACCAGTACTTTCAATTTCGATTTTCTCACTTCATTTCAATTTAAAACATTTTAGTTCTGATGATTCTTTTTAATAGTTTATGTGCTCAACTAAACTGGCAGTTTTCTAGCGTAAATCATTATTCATATCAACCATAAAATATAATATAATATAATATCATACAATATCATAAAATGTTTGTAATAAAAAGTCTTGAAACTCACCGGCCATCAAACCGCCATTCGACCCACTGGCCGGTGGCAAACTTGTATTCAAACAAGTCATTCTTATTCGTGAGATTCGAGTTTGAATGGATATCGCCAGTGTAGCCACCTACGAATAATACCACAGGATAAACATTATGACCAATGAATGGCATTATGCAGCAGTCTTCAACGCTTTCATAATGTTGTTTCTTCACCAGTAAAATTCTAAGACCAGCAAAATAACAAGAAACGCAGTCGCAGCTGTCACTAAAATAGCTGACCGTACTGGTTGGTAGTGACCTTCACAATCATCCAAGGTCAATGATTTTCATGTCGTTTGAAAGCCAATGTGCGACTTCCTATTAGTGATCAATAGCAACTTAGGTTCTATCACGCACCATCTAAGCACAATAGCACATAATGGCCTTCAAGGTCATTCAAGGTCAATGATTTCCATCTAATCTGATAGGACATATGCCACTTCCTATTAGTAATTAATAGTAACCTAGGTCATATTTCTCATCATTTCTGAGATACAACCACTTATAGCTTAAAACTTTACATTGAAAATTGCAGCCAAACTGCTGCAGATGGAGACATGGTTACTATTGACAGCCTATAAGAAGTTGCCAGCACCCTATCAGATGGTACCATCGTCGACCCCCTATGACTTACAGTTTGGCCACAATACCACACAATTGACATACCATAGTGTGTTATGACCCTTCAAGGTCATCCAAGGTCATACATGTTCATGTTATTTGAAAGCCAATATGCAACTTCCTATTAGTGATCAATAGCAACCTAGGCCCTATCTCGCACCATTTAGCCACAATACATCCGTTACTGACAGACGAATGACAGACAAATGGACAAAAACCATGAAAATAGCTGGACTTTTATGTAAGTACGGTCAGCTAAAAACTTAATGCACAAGCCAGAGTGGCCACAGTTTTGAGGTAAAATACAGGGACTTCTAAGTACCTTTTCTCGACCTACTTCTGAGATATTTTGCCACATCATGTTAAATGTTTCTGGCACCATTTAATAACGTTTTCACACTGCAGTCATGACAGCTGTGAAAAACTGAAATTCAAAGACTTTCAACACCATCTTACATCAAATTCCAAAATACTTTCCAAGTCTAGCAAAATGGAGAAAAAATTCAAAAACTTTGAAAGACCTTCAAAGACCTGTAGCTATTTTGAATTGCAAATACCGAGCATTTCTGATCAACTATGCTTCAGAACAGAAACACTGTCACAACTAACCCAAAATCCAACACCATGTTGAATATACACAGACATCTTCACTGGCAAATATTCGGCTTATTTTATGTAAATTAATAATTCCTGATTACAGAATTTATTAATAGTAATTAAGTATGTAAGCAAAAATAACACATGCATTAAAAAACCCAAAAAGGAATGCAACACAAGAACTTTTTTACTGGTCTCTCAGCAGAAACCATTAAAAAATCAATACTAGCTAATATTACAGATTTTGCCACATACTTATCTGTAAATAGCAAGCAGACAAACTACTAAATTTTATCACAGATGAACAAGGATAAACATAAAATCCACTGGAAGCCTGAAGCCCTTATGCAATCCTTAGCCCTCAGTCAAACACTAGTTTACACTGCAAGACCATGAATACAAAACTAGTGCATTGCACGGTGTGCCTGTTTACACCAAAGTTTCCACTAGTACTTTCCACTGGTACTTACTATTAAGGGATGGCCAGGCTGAGTTAAACTGGACAAGCATATCAACAAACTCACTTACCAAAGATGAACATGCTTCCCTGGTACATGACAGCTGAGTGATGGTACCTGGGAGCAGGTGCTTGCCCCGTAGCAAATGCCCTGCAAACAGCAGACGCAGCCAAATTACTGGAACAGTTCACTAGTCTGGATGGGGGCTAGTCCGAACAGCCCCAGGGTCAGGAATAAAGTCAGGGTTAAGACTAGCGATAGGGTTAGAAATAGTGGATGGCTTGGTGGCTGAGTGGTTGCATTCGATTCGTGGCCGAGAGATTGCAAATTCAACTTCCAGCTGTTCCAATGCCAGGTAACAATTCTGGGAAAGTTGTTCACACACATGTGCCTCTGTTCACCAAGCAGTATAATTTGATATAGCAGTGGTCAAAGGGCGGTGATGCTCTGCAGCTGGGAAGGTAACTGTAGGTCTGACGTCACACTGGCCATGCGTCACAAAGTCAGTGGTCTATCCACATACGGGCTCAACAGCCAAAATCAAGAGATGAGCACCTCACCTACACTCCAGATGAGGCACGGTCCACTTTACCTTATCCTAGGAACAAGGATAGCATCTTTGGCTATGGCAGCCTCTGGCTATGATAAAGCAAAACCTGACCAATCTCTGATTACCGCCACTTCTGACTAGCGATCAGTCACCAGAATTCACACATACCAGGCGGTGCCACATAAAAAGAACACACACTCTTTATGTAGGTCAAGAAAATGCACACTTTTTGGTAACAATAAGCCTCGATCATTCAGTGAAGGATGATCAAATTAAATACGGAAACATAGCATTTAGCACGACCAATCACTACTGCAATGACCATGGCTAGTACTCCCAAAATGTACAACTGTTCGATCTACATAAAAAATGTATATTCCACTTTTTATGTGACATTTATGTGATATTCTGCAGTGTATAGTAGCTCAATAAGATGACTAAATGAATAAAAAATGTTCAGTTAGCAGACATTCATGTAAATCATGAAAATAAGTTGAAGAACACCTATTTATGCAAGATATCACAGCCAAAATGTGCCGCGTATACCAGTCTTCAAAAAGTTTACACACATCTCAAAAATGAAATATTTCAGTCTCGAAGAAATACTGGTAAGCATAAAACAGAATACCTGCTGGAAGAAAATGTCATATCAAATAAACATATTATCAAACGAAAAAAATCACTAACCGTCCCCAAGACTTCTCCTTCACATCAAACCTCAGCAAGTCATTCAACATGTTCTTCCTAAACACAGAATAACAAGAACATTAACACATTAATTCAGTGTACATTACACAAGTGTATTGAATCAACATAACAACAGATAAGAAAAAAGCAACCATACTAACCATTTACAGCCGCTATAGCAAAGGTGCTGACACCTACTCTAAAAATAGCAATGCAGTATCCTATAGAATACTGCACTATGATAATATGCAAAACAAAATATCTAAACAGTCTTCAAAATCCAGTCTACTGTTTGTATTTCATCAATGGTTTTCTACGTGCAAGTATTAATTTTTGGTAAAAAAATTTCTATGCAGCAGTGATTTACTGCTTACAATTTACAATTTACAAAACTTGACCATAATATGTCATTACTCAGGGGAAAAAAAGTATGGTGGGATTAAGTTTGAGGTGGTTTTGATGTTTTTGGGGGAGAGTATCTAAACCATAAACCTTGCATACCCACTCAATTATTGAAGAAACTAAGGTATAAGAACATAAGTGTACTATTAATAAAGTGCTACAAACTCACCCGTTATCCCCACCGAAGACATAGAGCGCATCCTTGTAGCTCACCACCGTATGCTTGCTGCGTCTGTGCCATACACAATATCATGTGCAATGACTGTGTGTACAAACTCTTTGACCTAGAGAATCTTTACATTAATTAAAATCTAATAGCTAGTTTAATACAAGAATATGGCTGTGCACAAAACTGCTCTGTACTCTATCGCATAGACTTGCATTAAGCTGCCGATCAGTCAAAAAAATGGTGAGAGATCATTGTGGCTTGTTCAGTGGATGTGACCTATCTCCTATCTAATAATAGCAATGATAATCGATGATAACGATGATGATGAGTTGATGAAGTTAAGTATACTCCTAGCCAAACTAAATACGGCTGTCATTATCCACTGGATATGCAGCCGAACTCAGCCGTAGATAAGGGAAAATCTGCATACTAAGTTTAATCACAGACGAACAAGGATAAACATAAAATACACTGGAAGCCTGAAGCCCTTATGCAATCCTTAGCCCTCAGTCAAACACTAGAAATCTGCACAATGTTTTTTATTGTCAAATAGGGTTAGAAGCAAAAGTCACCTTGCGCCGACAAATTCGTCACAGGATGGCATGCGTTTCCACTTGTGCACGGTCTCGAACGGCCCGAAATCCAGCGTCAGACACTCAGCACTGTCCAGCCAGCTGACGTCACTGCCAGGACTCTGTGCACCGCTCTCTGCAGACGACTTTGACGCCATACTCAATTAAATTACCGCAAAACAAATCTATTACAATATTTCCTGGTTCGCATAGGCTACTGTTTAAAAAAACATTCGATGTTTTTACAGCAAAATCCCATAAAATGCTACTTTTTATTGTTTACATTGCGATTGTTTACAAAACAAAAATGTGTGACATACAGACAGCAAAGACAATAAGTAGCCTAATCTATCGGTCCGCAAATTAAGCCACAATTTGATTAAACTTACAACATTAAGTGTGTTTGTTTAATTACAAATTTATTGCTAATGTTTTGTTTTAACTTAAATTTATGACACAATTGCAAAAACTAAATAATAGTTAACTCTCAGCCGATTTCATTATTTCTGGTCATCTTGTGCTGTACGCGGAGTCGGGAACCAGCCTTGAGCACAACAATAACAACAATGGGTGGAGTCGATGAGTAGTGTAATAATTTGTGAAAATAATATAAATGTATAGCTTTTGGTTGCTTGTCGTTGCGTAGATTCATAGCAGTTTAAACTGTGGATTTCGTCTTGTTACTTTTTCGTAGTTTGGCTTAGTTTATGTGAATAATCTTCTGGGTTTTTGAATATCGGGCACTTCCTCTCCAGTTTCTTATTGAACCTAGTGGGACACTCCTCTGAAATGGAGAGTGATTTATTCTCTCATCTGAAACTACCAGTTTATTGTAGTAAATTATATAAGGGATTACTGCGGCCAGGGGTGTTAGGCTTTGGCTTTCGCTTTAGGGTTTGAGCTAGAAAACTAGACCTTTTTCAAGAATACATTATTGTTTTCAGTGGTTTGTTGTTTTGTGTGTGTAGGTATGGATTTGGTATTTAACGAAGTGTGGATGTGAATACAAGTTGCTGTTTTATTCTGTTAGAGTTAATTCCGTTGATGTGCTATTTTTGTACGTGCTTGCTGATGAAGTTTGAAACTAGTCGCACTTGATCGATGATGGATTTTGAAAGATACGTTGTGCCTTTGTGGATCTTTTATATCGGTACAGTATGCTTTCTGATATCTTGGAGTTGCTGCAGCGAGATGTAGTTGTTTTTTTTGGAAAGTCAGAAGCAATTTTGAAACATAATTCCACTGCTGACGCTTTTCACAAAGATGTTAAAACATCTGTTAAAAACAAAGTGCACAAATGGACAATTTGTGCACAGATCTGTCAGATAAAATTTTATGGAAAAAAAACTAGTTTCTAACTGCTAAGTTATGTAGCAGCCAAGACTTCTGAATGAGGTTTATCTCTTTGTAGGCATATTTTGTATTTTTTAACATTTTTGTTGTAGTTTACAAATTTCTGTGCGCTAAGACTGCGCTTGGAAACAGGTACTGAAAGCAACAAGGCCTACTTGTTTTAAGTGCTCACTGAATGTATCTACGTCTACTTTGTAGGTTATTTTAAACTGAATTACCCATTGAGTGACATTTGTGTATGGATTAGACGACTGCGTTTGTGATTATAACATGATGTATATTTTCTGTTGCTTTGCAGCAATGCTGGATGCAGTTATTGGCAGAATTTGCAGCAGCTTTAATACTTCTGGTAAGCTATTCTTGGTCTGTCTGCATTGTCTATCTGTTAGGTGGCCTCTTTTGGCTACCTTTATTGCTGAACAGACTACAGAAGTATTTTACGAATGTGTTCTGTTATATTTTGCAGCTGATCACTTCAAAATATTTGAATTTTCTAGACCTTTTAGTCATCTTGTGCTTGGCTTTGTATTTGTAGTGTTAATCGTGTTTATGATGATGTGTTCAAGTGTGATGGTGCGTGGCAGGTTATGAATGCACGAGTAATGCTACTATTATACACGGACCAGGTAGTCAAGGGCAGATCCTGAGCAGTATGTACCCTGTCAAGATGGTGACAACCTCTTGTGAACAATGGGACATTGCTCTGCAGGGACAAATTACTCTCAGGTCAGCTGTAGTAGTAGTACTTGTAGTAGTCCTAGTAGTTGTGGTAGTAGTATTCGTAGTTGTAGTTGCAGTAATACCCTACAGGTGAAGACATTCACATCCTCTTGTGAACAGTGGGACATTGCTTTACAGGGACAAATCACTCAAGTCAGCCCTAGTAGTAGTAGTAGTAGTAGTTGTAGTCCTATTAGTCATAGTTGTTGTAGTATTACTATTAGCTGTCATTGTTATTGTTTTAGTAGTATAAGTTGCAGTTAGTAGTAGTTGTACCCTGTCAATACAGTGAGAATTTCGTGTGAACAGTGGGACGTTGACCTACAAGGACAGATCACTCTCAGGTCAGCTGTGGTAGTAGTCCAGTAGTAGTGTTGTAGTAGTAGTTGTTCTTGTCATTGTCGTTGAACAATGTAGTAATAGTACTGTAGTACTATCAGGCTGTCGAGACACTGATAACCTCGTGTGAACAGTGGGGACTTAGCTTTCCAAGGGCAGATCACTTACTTTTTGTAGTACTAGTAGTAGTAGTAGTAGTATTAGTAGTGGTAGTATTAGCAGCAGCAGCAGCAGCCATAGTGGTAGTTTTAGTGCCACAAACTGGCTTAACTAGCTGGCTTGTCAAGCAGTCGATAGTGCACACTCATCAAGCAAGCTGCATGAATATGCCTGCAATATCAAACATGTTCGAAAGTTCAAGCACTCATTTTGCTAACTTGTTAAGCCAGCTTGCTGTACATTGATGCTGTATTCAAATTAATTTGAAGAAGGTTATATGTCATTGTCGGGCTTTGTTCTTACTCGCTCACTTTTTCCTGTTTGTAGTTTCATAGACTTTGACATATCTCCGGATGGCTCGTCATGCAATGAGACGTACGTTGTGATTGGTCCTGATCCATGTGTCACGTGGTGTGGTACCAACTTTCCTCGTGTCTACATCTCCGCTCGGTCTTATCTGTCCATCAGATACGTCTACCGCGAGTCCGGTCCTGTGCTGCGTCGAGGCTTCAACCTCAAATACTTTGCCGGTTTGTGGTCAAGTGTCGTATTTTAGAACCTAGTAGTCTGATTTCATTAGTCCACCCGGAAGTGATAGCTTTTGGAGCAGACTTAAATTTTACCGCAGATGTTTTATTTATTTTTTTTTATATATGTCAACGCGAAATCTCCGAGATGCATCAGCCGATCATCGTAAAATTTTGCACAGTGATCAATAGTAGGTCGAATTTTATAATGCCAGTCCAAACTTTTGGGGGGACTCCCCAAAAAAAATTTAGGGCCAAAAACATGCAAAATTTGGCCCAGTTTCGGACGACTTCAAAGTTCGATGGTAAATATCTCTGGAACGGATGAAGATATTCAAAATCGGACAAGCACATTTTGTACTACAATTTTTCTCGCTTTGGGTGAAAAAAGTCCGGTGAACTTTGGTCCAGTAACCTTGGAGATCTTGATGTGAAATTGTACCCACCTAAAGTGCTTTTTTCGGAAGATCATATTTCAGCTCATGGGGGGTGCTATGCCCCCAAATTTTTACATGCACTAGAGAATGACCAAGTCTTGCTAGTGCACCCTCCACGGGGAATGAGGCCCTTCTTACAATTTTTTTCAAAGGGGGTCCAAAAGTGGCTTAAAATTTAGCATATTTGGCTCAAGATCTTTGGAGCCAGGGGGAGTAGCCTTATGAAACTTTGCCACATGATGGTCCACTGGGTGGGGGTGATAACCCGGGTACATCTTTTTGGAGGGGGGCACTGCCCCTTAAAATTTGGGAAGGCAAACAACATCCAAAATTTAGTACATTTTACGACAACTTTTGACTTTAACCAAGAATGTCTCTGCACCAGATAGAGATATTGACAAGCAGTAAAGGACCTTATCAACTGCAATATCTCCCACATTGAACAAAAAAAGTTTGGTGAGCTTTGCTCCACTAACACCAGAGATGACATGCCTAATGTTTACCTGTTTTACATCGACTCTGCGCATTCTGCGTATGCTAATGCATATGAGTTTGAGCCACGTGACTTTGCAGCTGGCGGAATTTTACCCCTCCCCTTAATTTTTTCCCAGTCAGACTTAGGGCGCCGGGTGGACTCACGTTGGGCTTTGCCCCAAATTTCTAGTTTAATTTGAAATAATTTAGATTACTAGTTTGTTTTCTCAACATCAACATATTTTAATGCTGTAATGATTTGTTTTAATTGAAAATAAAAAGTGGATGAGAGATATTGCAGTCTCAGTATCATGTCACTTGCTGCAATAGCTCCCTGAAATATGTGATCCAGAGGTGTCATCTTTATTTTCAGCTTGTGAATTTGTATATCTAAACAGTTTGTTAAACTTAATTTTTGTGTAGAATATGTGGACGTTATTTCATCAAATGGATTGTTAATGTGCATATGAGTTCCAGTGGCAATAGATGCTCTGGATTTCAGTGTAACAATGACTATTGTATATCCCACCAGTGGTAATGTGTTTGCATGTACAAGGTGGGTCAATAAAAAATGTGGCACTTTACTTTTGTCCGTATCTCCACCAATCATTGACTGATTTTCAAAATTCTTTCACTGGCACACTCTACGAATAAGTTGCAATAATGCGATTATTATATATCCCAGCACACCACAAATATGTTTATACAATACCTTGTGAAATACAAGTAAAATATATGTCTATAACGATTATAGCAAACAAACACAAACAGTAAATGAAAAGAAAAAAAGCACTTTATACCAATATTGCGACCACACTAGACTGTGTCGGTCTAACACAGTCTAGTGTCATACGGATCAGTTACTGCAATGTTGGTCTAAAGTATTTTTATCATATGCTCAAATGTTTGTTATTATCGTTAGTTTTTGCTTATATTTATATTTCACAAGGTAGTGTAGAAATGCATTCACGGTGTGGTGGGATATATAATAGCCATATTACTGCATATTGTCTGCAAAGTGTGCCAGTGAAAAAATGTTGACAATCTGTCAATAATTGGTGAAGATATGGACAAAAGTTAAGTGTCATGTTTTTATGGTTCGCAGTGTATGTGTTTGCGTGGGGCTCTACGTACAGATTCCAGTGGTGGTAAATGCTTTGGGTTTCGGTGTAAAAACGGTCGGTGTATATCTCTCCAGTGGCTCTGTGATGGAACCGACGAATGTGGAGATGGCTCGGATGAACAATCTTGCTTTCCACGTGAGTCACTTGGCCTTATTATTATCGTTGTTGTAATAGCCCACCCTCCAAGACTCGCAGGCCTCAGCTAGTTCACAGCCGAAAATCCCTCGGTAGTATGGAGGGGGAGGGTGTAGATGAACTTTGCAGCCACACTCCGGTCGAATTTCTGTGTTCAGATGCAGCTGTCGTATCCACCTTTTGAAGGCTTTGTTTTGAGATACATTAATCGGCTTATTGTTAGATTCTACAGGGTACGGCAAAAAAGTAGACCCCTAAAGTTTTTGCTGTTTTCTCGGCAACGTTTGGAATTTTAATTTGAAATTTTACAGCATTATTTATTGAAACGTCCAATTACGTCTAACTGCCAAATGAAGTGTGATTCTGTTGGAAAAGACGAACATTACCATTTGCTGATTTTTCAGCATTAAAAAATGTTTAAACTAAAAATTCTATAGCTCTGTCTTTTTTCAAGAGAATCAAATTTTATTTGACAGTTAAATGTCGAAGGTTTCAATAAATAAATCTGTAAAATTTCAAATTAAAATTTCCTCAAAGGTTGCTAAGAAAACAGCGAAAAACTTTAGAGGTCTAGTTTTTTTTGCTGCGCCCTATATAAGCACGGAATGCAACAGTTTTTTGACTTATGTCGAGAACCGATTCAGATAGAGTAACAGCATAAACAGCTGAAAGCATCTGTGACTGGCTACTGTGACATATTCAAAACTCATTGGTAATTCTAAAGACCAATACTTGTAATAAGCTAAGTTAGGTAATGGGGTAAATCTACTTCAAACCCACCACTCCAAACATTTTATCCAATTTTTGTTCCGTCTTACCACTGATATTTTTAAAATGTTTCAAGAGATCTTTAAAGTTTCTTTCAGTACAAAGTTTATCTCCTTTGCCATTCACAATGGGAGCTAGCAAGTGACAAGTGATTCTTAAAGTAAGGTACATTGTCAGAATTAGAGATGGGTTGTTTTTCTGATTCGGCCTGTCATTTGTGTCATGAAACTTTGAGCTTAACTGGTACGCAACATTGTGAAACCAATATGGATTGTCAGCTGCAGTTTTGTATTGCGGCTAATTTTTATTCATAATTAAAGGTTAAAAGGTTAAAGGTGGTGATATAGCTCTTAAACGGAAGCTGATCTCATAGCCTGCCGTATGGGATCACACAGTGTTATCTGCCACTCGACACAGGTGAATGTGCCCCGCCCATACATATCACAGGCTGTGCGGTAGTGCCAGCCCTGTTGTAAGGGTGACCAGCCATTTCAATGGGAAACTCCAAAATTTGACCCCTCGTATTTCCCAAACCCCTTAATTTTTCCATACCAAAATTTGCACAGATGATTACGTCCAGCATATCT
>Ga0056128_1000648_pt1 | contig 33145 bp, 19 predicted proteins | sample WorMetLIZISLAND2_FD_71113 | JGI IMG/M metagenome (GOLD analysis project Ga0056128, IMG submission 71113) | Marine gutless worms symbiont microbial communities from Max Planck institute for Marine Microbiology, Germany - Olavius geniculatus... ...
CTGTACTGGATGTACTGTACTGTACAATTTTGCTGTGGCAAATGGTTTGATCGATGGGCATAAGTCTCTAATTGTAAAAAAATACAAAAAACAAACTACTTATTGTTCAATTAATAGAAAGCTATCAGTTGATTAATTGCTGATTATTTTACTAGCTGATTAATCGATTAGTGATTAATCGATTAATCGATTAGTCACTAATCGATTAATCAAGTTAATGATTAGTCGATTAATCGATTAGTCGATTAATCGATTGATCGATTAATGATTAATTAATCGGAGTTTTCTTCGATTAATCGATTAATGAAAAATTTTTGATTAAATGCTCTAGTTTTAATACTGCTGATATTATATTGCCAGCTGTTAGCTTATATTCTGAGAAACTGTAATTGCAGTCTTTTTCTCCCTCTCTCTGCCTTTCTGTTCTTACCGCATTTCTTTTATGTGAACTTAAAGTTGTGAAGAATATATTTTAAAAATTAAATGATGATGAGAATGATTTATTGGATTTTTTTATCATTTGGCTACAGCTTATGGTCAGAAATGTATATGTATGTGTTCAAGTGGTCTAGGGGCAACAAAAATGGAGTGTTCAATCCTAAAAGGGCATTCCAGGTGTGCAACAACATCTCGTGTCTTAAGTGTGGAAAGTACTTCAACGTATATGGTTCATTTATTGCCCATGCAAGATGGTGTGGTCGAGAGGTTTGTACTGTTGGACATGTATTCTTAATTGAAAACTATTATCATTGTAATTATTTATTTGTATGTAATAGAACAGTATGTGAGGTTAAAAACTATAACCACACTTGCAAGACAGTTAGAGAACATAGAGTTGGTCTAATAACTGTGCATAATACATATGGTTAATTAAATGATGTACATGTACTATTAATTATGCATTTGAATTATTAGTACAGTGACACACACATCATCACCAGCTGCATTCTGCCAACTCAGGACGTGTTGTCAGGCAGACCTACAGCAGCTATGGAGACCGATGTTCTGCTGCTGCAGGTCCAAAACTATTTAAAACTGTCTGTCTCCCAGCTTGTCTAAGACAAACTGACATTTATTTTGAATAGTTTAAGCAGCTGCTGAAGACATTTTAATTTTTCATTTGGGTGCTAATATTGTTGCACATTGTGGCTAACTGTTACATTGTGCCTCTTAAGCCGTCTTATTTTACTTAGTCGCACGTGTGCCAAAATATAAGGGGTAATGTGGCATTAGCATTAGTTATTAGGCTGCCCGGAATGATAGTTCGGGAAGGCCTTATGTTTTGCAACAGTTTTTATTTTTATTTTTTCAATGCATAATCTCTGAGGTCCCTTGGTTGATCGCCGCGAAATTTTGCATCATGCTCAGAAGCATGTTCAATTTTATAACGCCAATCCAAAAATTTGGGGCCTGCCCCCCAAAAAATTTTGGTGGCCAAATACATGCTAAATTTGGCCAGATTTCAAACCCATTCCCAATTTGAGCTTGAATATCTTTGGAACGGACAGAGATATCCAAAATCAGGAAACTATTTGACCGACAGCATTTCCTCCCGCGTTTGGCGAAAAAAAGTTTGGTGAACTTTGGTCCACTATCCACAGAGATTTAGAAGTGCAATTATACCCACAAAATCAACTTTGTCGGAAGACCATATTTCGGCTCCTAGAGGGTGCTGCACTTCGAAATTTTTACACATGCCACAGAATGGCCAAGTCTTCTTAGCCCATATTCCATGGGATGGGGGTTCCCCTAATAATTTTTTAGTGGTGGTCAAAAATTGTCTTAAAATGTGAGCCACCATAACTTTGGAGTTAAGGGGAATAGCCTCACGATACTTTGCGCAGGATGTGCTGCTAGATAGGGGTGTTAACCCATGTACAACTTTTGGGGGGCACTTCTGTCTCAAAATTTGGGAGGGCAAAAACATCCAAAATTTGGTGCAGTTCAGAACAACTTTTAACTTTGAGTGCTATTATCTCTGGAATGGATGGAGCTATCGACAAGTGGTAAATGGTGTTATAAACTACTGTTTCTTCTGCATTGAACAAAAAATGATGAACTTTGGTCCACTAACCACGAAGTTGTGTCTGCACATTTTGACCTACCCAAAATCGACAGTGTGTGCGTTTTCGGACAACTTTTGACTTTGACCGCGAATATCTCTGGAACGAATAAAGATATCGACAAGCGGTTAACGGCGTTTTCAACTACTATTGATTGCACGTTAAATGCAGAAAAAGTGGACTTGGTTTCACTATCCACAAAGTTGTGTTTGCTCATTTCGACCCAACATCGACAGTTCGCGCGTTTTTGGAGAACTTTAGACTTTTAGACTTTAGACTTCTGATCGCATATATCTCGAGAATGGATAGGGATATCGATAAACAGAAAATGACGTTCACAGCTACGATCGATTCCACGTCGAACGCAGAAACATTGGTGAACTTTGGTTCACAAACAACAAAGTTCTGTTGTCTCATTTTGAACCACTCAAGTTTAACATTGCACTTTCTATACATGTATTTCATATGCGCTTGTGTTCGGGCCACGTGACTTTGCTGCGAAAAAAATTTCAACTCCTTAACTGTCCCCCAATTGGACTTTTGGCGCCGGGCGGTCTCACGTTTGGCTCTGCTCTATATTTCTAGTTATGTTGTTCAACGTCATTTAAAATGTAGCCTTTGTAGAGCTGAGTGATGAAGGGTCTAGGAGCATTATTATGTGTTTAACTGCAGTTGCGAGTGACAAAGTGGAGTTCGTTTGTAGAACGAAATGGCAGAATGCGAGGTCTGTGGATGCAATGTACTTCTGCGCCTGATGGCGATCCACATGCGACAGTTACACCAACAGAAAGAAACTAAGCAGGAATCAGAAGAAATCTCTCAAGTTGAAGAGAACAGGTCATTCGTTCGAGGATCAAGAGCAGCAGCACAGAAGTATTAAATTATTTTTTTTACCTCTGGTAGTAAAGGTTTCCGGGCAGTAAAAAGAAAAGTTAAAAACAAAGGTGGAATGGCTATTGGTCCAATGGATCGATGGAAAACGAGTTATGCAAAAGCACCGAGTTAAAACATTAGATCGTCACAGAGATATGCTGGAATAAAAACTGGGTTTATTATTATTATTATTATTAACACAGCTAATAATGTATCATATGTCAGTTGAAAATGAATCGCAGCCACAGAAAACAGTTATGTGACTAAGTAAAATATACTGAGCAAAACTGTGTCTTAGGTTTCTTTTTGAATGCTCATAAAAATGCAGTGTTAGAATCATCGATCAAGTATGTGTGGCAACAGCATATGCTCGTGAGCATTACAGCAGGGGCTGATTCAGAGTGCTGTTGGATGTGGGGGTTACAGTTACATCCCACTGCAAGACGAACATGATCAGCCGTAAGGTTTTGCCGATTTTCAAGGAGCTCTTTAAACAAAGCTCTCAGAGGTTCTATTTAGCATGGCATCTTTATGAGTCTGATGAAATTTGACATTTTGATAATGCATCATTCAAAGACAGAAATTGCCAGAAATACTTTTCTTCACACGAAGCTGTTTTCAAGCATTTTCAGGGCAAAAACATTTGGTGAGAGATCTCCATGAGATTGGTCCTCAGGTTTATTATACTAGGAGAAGTTTATTTATCAGCCATTACAGCAGCTGCCAGTTGGCTAGCAAAAAGTCTAGCACGTTCAGAGCAAGGGTTTCTTCTTAATTTTTACGTGCGATAGCAGAATGCTTCACGCATCTTAGCCATGGCCTGGGCGTTTGTCTGTCCGTCCATTCATTTGTCTATTTGTCACACTGCTGTATTGTGTCAAAACGGTGCAAGCTAGGATCATGAAATCTTTGCCATGGACTGCCTCAAGGTCTCTAGTTTATCATGACAAAATTTTGACATTTGACATTGACCCCCTTGGATGTGGGGGTTCCCCTCGAACGAGGGCATCAAAGAGAGTATCTACTCTAAAAAGACTTTATTTTGCCGTTATTGGCTTGTATAGTGTGAAAACGGTTGCAGATAGGTACAGACATGCTGCTTATCATAACAAGCATGGTGACAGGCTTTTTAGATTTATTAACTTTAATGACCTTGAACGACCTTGACCCCCCACCTCAAAGTGGGGTTTTTAGTGAATTTTTCACAATTTTTTGATGCAGCGCACATTTTAACACTGAATTGCGACGAAATGGCTCTGCATTTTTTTAGCATAGAACGTACATTTTAAGAATTTAAGTTTCGATCTTGTAAATTCAAGGAGCCTTTCATACGGAGGCCTCATATTTGAGTACTTTTTCAACATGCATTAATATCTTAATGCTGTAGGTCTACGCTGATTGCCAAAGTGGTAGGACAGCTGTTATTGCACGTCATGTGAGCTTTGCTCAAATTACTTGTTTTCGTTTATGCCATCAAGGCCCATTGCTGATGATTTTCCAGTAGACCTTTTTTCGTACTAATATCTAAAATGCACGATCAAGCAATTTGTGTTTCTCGAAGCTTGATTATGCTTATCAAGGAAACGAGTGTTTCATAGGTCTTTGAGTTTGGTGACTGACCATGTGTTAAGTTAGTTAAATGACATCAAAAAGACTAATTGCTGAATACAGTAAACATGTCTTGTGTGATGCACTTTTTTGACTCTTAGATGTAATAACACTGACACAGTCTGCTACTGCAAGCTTAGTTCAATGTGTGATTCTACTGTGTGTAAGTGGAATGAACAGAATACGTTATGTCTATTGTACAGAGCACGTCAGATACTGCGGGAGTTTGCTGATGATGAAACGCGACTATCTCATTCCGGTTCACGTGGTACCACACTCACTCCGGTCTGTCCACTTGATTACTTTTTAAAAAAATTTTTACTAAAATTTGTGACTCAGTATCTCTGTACTGTTTAGTGTCTAATGAGTTCACTTTCACAGAGTTTATAATATTTGCTGTTGTGGTTATTTTTCTGACCATGACCTTGTCAGATCTTTTCATTAGGTTATAATTAAGAAGACAGTAATTGTTAAAATCTTAAAATTTTAGACTTTTGTAAAACATTCGTAGAAATTGTTGTAAAATAATTACAGTATTTTGCTGTTCTGTTATATTGAAGAAACGCGTTCCAGATTACTTACTTGATTATTGGACTATCTGTCACAGCAAGCCTTGAGTGATGAGTCGTTGTTTTAGTATAGTTTTTGATCAGCTTTTTTAGTGCATTGCAAGCTAAATGTTATGCTGTTTGTAATAATTGTATACTGTGTTGTTATGCTTATAGCCAATGTACACATGTGGCGCCCAGTTTTCACGGTCATTTGTCAAGAAATGTGGTGAAATTCTGAAAACATCTGGCAGTATAAAGTGCTGTTATGAGGTAAGTTTGAAAATTCAGTATTGGTTAAATACATACAGAATTCTGTAGTCCCTCAGGTGTGACATTTGGTGAAAAACTAGAACTTGTCGTAGTGTGACAGCCTGGAGACTCTAGTTTTAGGATCCAAAAGCTTGAAACTTGAATAGGGTACGATGATCGAGGGTGCTGAATAACAGGGGATAGGGAAAATTGGTGATTTTTAGCCAGTAAGTTGCCTTATCTCGGAAATGGAAGTAGTCATAAACACACTTTCAGTTGAGCCGAAAATCTTAAGCCTTGGATAATCTTAAGTGGTTATATTTTGCATGCTACTGGTGTACCATTACAAAACTAGTCAGTCACTGATTAGTTGGCAATGTGTATGTGAGTTCTTGTCCGTGTGATATGTTTTGTTGAGAGGTTTGCACAGCCATGTTCATCGATGTCGATTCCCTGCTCAAGCATTTGTGGACATGCGAGTTTCGTTCCAAGTATCTGGACTCAGGCTCGCATCAATTTATCTGTTTGGAATGTGGTCGGTGCTACACGAGTGAAAAACATGTTTCCAATCACATGCGGCAGCATCGACAGGTGTGATAATTTTTCTATCTCTTACCTCTAGAGGTGTGCAGAATCCGTTGAAAATTTGAGTTTTCGGTTTTTCAAAACCGAACCAAACTGACATTATACTCGGTTTCTGCAGTTCAGTTTTTAAGAAACCGAACCATCGGTTTTAGACAGTTTTTACACTTTTCATCTCAGTTAAAGTAGCTTTCTCTAGGCTTAGTTTCTAAACACTTTGACCAACGATTAGTTGGACCATTACAGCAGTCAGCACTCGAAATAGTCTGCGTAATTTCTGATGTCATATGCAGAGTAAAAGATGGCTACTATGGACGATGGTAATAATAAAGTACCATAAGTACAGTATACTACACACAAAACATCAGTTGGTGATAAAATTTAATCGAGAATCGCATTTGTTTTCAAAGCTGAACCGAAAACCGAACTGATGTCATCTTTTGATAACTGCACATGCCTTCTTACCTTTTCATTGTCACATGTACAATACGCATTTTAGTCGCAACTGCCTATGTGCAGCATTTGTCACACTCATTAATAAAATACTGCTTAGTGCGTAAGCAGTATTTTATTAATGAGTGTGACAAATGCTGCACATAGGCAGTTGTGACTAAGGTAATATGAACAAGTGAGGTGTATTATGTTTGATAATCAATCAGTTATTTGGTGTTGTTGTGAAAATTTTAGGGAATTTGATAGCCATCAAGGAAAAGTACAAAATTGACCAAAAAGATCTTTTGGAAGAAAACTGTTGATTGTTAACTTTTTATTTTAGGCAACATCAGTGTTTAGCATTGTATTAGCGTAATATTTCTGATGTTACGTTTTTGGAGCATTATTGTTGCTGTTATATTTCATTATGTTACTGCTAGTATTGGGAGTAACATTGTGGTTAGATAGGTCTAGGAAGTTTACAATGTAAAACCAATTTTTTGGTAGTGCAGGCAATGCAAAGTTTGTGGGTAAACTTGTGGGTGGATGTAAAGTTAGAGAATATATCTGATTGTGATAAATGTTAATTCTGTGCATACATTTTTGCTTAGTAAAAAGAATACTATGTTGAGCTGGAATATTGTAGAATTTGCCTTATCCCTGTATTTCTGTTCGTCTTGTATTGCTTTACTTCAAAATACTGGCATTTAACTAAGTGTTAACTGTTGAGTTAAATGCCGGCATTTACATCATGAAATGCAGCTCTCTGTGCTGTGTATGCTGTGTCTGCGATGTCTGTAGAAAAAGGCTTTAGTGAGAGGCAGTGACTCGGAGACATCGTACAGCAGTGACGGTGGCAGTGAATCAGAAGACATTGAGTATGATGTTTCAGATCACTTGTTTGATTATTGGCTTGCAACGTGTCAGCTTAGCAAGGTCTTAATTTTGCTCACTGTGTCAGTGTGCCACGTATGGCACATGGCATATGGCATTCCAAGATCGGCATCTTCAAATGGATATATCTCAGCAACCGAGCGTCGGATCTACTTCGGGTTTGGTTCCATGGTAGGGTATTCACAGTAGGCGGATCCAGTGGTCACGTGACCCCAAAAGGTCAAACTCGTAACCCCAATATCCTTGGGGCTGTGTATCTCTTTAGCTGTGCAAGATAGATGGATGATCATCATTAATCACAAATAGGAAACCGCATATGCCGAGGCCGTTGGTCATTCTTACGAAAATTTGACCTCACCCCGTGTCACTTGTCTTGTATTGCTATAAGTGACCTTTGTTGTCAGACAGCATGTCTCTAGGTGTCTGCGTCTCTGCGTCTGCTGTCTGTCTGTTCCTAGTTTGTCCACAAAACTGCAATCACTAGTAGTTACGAGCCACATCGCCTACCAGTTTGTTGAACTATCTGTCACAGCCAGCCTTGAATGATGTGTTGTTGTTTTGGTGTAGTTCTTGATCAGCTTCTTGCAGGCTAGTTGCTATACAGTTTGTGATTGTTTAAAACTGTGTTGTTATGGCTACAGTGAATCAGAAGATGTGGAGTATGACAGTGATCACAGAGCAGATGCTGCTAGAGGTAATGTGCTGTAAAGATAAAGGGGTGCTCATCTATCTGACATAGGCCGTAGAGCGGATTACAGAATTTGGAAAAGTTTGCCACATACATTTGTGATCTCTATGTTCTATGACAATGGAAAAGTTGTCCAGTCTGTAAAAATCCCACTGCACATATCCCCGATTGGTTTTTTACCAGCAACGTCACCTAACCTCGAATAACGTTAAGAAAATTGGTTAGTCAGTTATGTGAAAACTTTAGCATTTGTAGCTTATATTAATGTTTTGTTTTTCAGTGATTGGATCATGCCTGTTAAATCAGTATTAATACGGTATTGAAATAGCCCTCATCATTAGGGCTCACAGTTTTCCGCAGGCCACGGAATTTCGAACCGAGCCGCAAAATTTGCCCTTTTCTGCAGAATTTTGATATATCCACGGAATTTCACAAAAGTTGAGAAATGACCATTGATTAGTACAATCGCCGGTTTGGTGATGCAATTTTATCATGGAATGTGACAGAAAAATTTTAACTGAACTGCCTAAAATTGTGAGCCTTACTAATAGCCATCGCAATATGGCAAAATCGTATGAAACAAGCCCAACGCAACTTGACAGACTGCACTTTTAAAAGAAAAAAATTGATAATTTTTTGTATGTTGCTAGCATAACTGATGACATTGACACTTGACAGCCTTCAATAGCAGAAGTTTCTGAACAGAATATAGCTCAGTCTACTTGCAAACAGAAAGTCGTGGTCAGCCGCGGAATTTGGACGATTTTGCTGCAGTAAGCCGCGGAATTTTGCAAACTTGCCTGCGGAATTTGGCAAAATTTTCTGTGGAAAACTGTGGGCTCTACTCATCATTATCGTCGCAATGAGTATTTTTTATGCTACGTATTTAACTACCGTTAAACATATTTTCTTACAACTGCTGATGTTAACTGCATGCACATGCTGTTGTGTACATTCTAGGTGCATGCTCATTTTGTATGGACATAATTATATGTTGAATATATCATGCTTGTGCTGAGACAGTGGGACAGGTTTGTTTGACTTGACTTATTGTCTGTTGATAGGAAGACAACAGTCCAGCTTTACGAATAGATTTACCAATAAGTTGAGAAGTTTTGTCAACGACTATCACACGTTCTTTGCCAAGCAGTGTGCAGAAGAAGCTGTGTTTCTTGACTGGCAGCCAGTTTCTGAACGTTTCAGCGCAATTCCATTGAAGTAATGGTTTTTGCTTCAGTTTCATATTATTGGCATTAGCATTAGTGGTACTGATTTTTTGTGAACACTGTAAACATTTATGTAATCTGTTGGTTTCAAAATATGTAAATTACTCTGTACGTAAGTACATAAAGGGTGCATTTTGATTCATTGAAAAACAGTTTGTGACATCCATCTTATTTATGTTTTCTGGTTTCAGGGATTTGCCGTCTGTTTTGCCAGTGAATCAGGAACTCAGTTTTGCATTTCAGATCTCAGATGACATAACGGAATTGCCACATTTAGCATTATTTGACTCATTTCAGTCTGAAGGTATTTCACACTTTTGAAAGATTTTGAAATTATCTTACTCGAGTGGAGTTATATAGTTTTTTCTACAGTCGTGGTAATGGACTATATATGGCTCGTTATACGTAAGAAACTTTGTTATTCAGTGTAAGCTAGAAGAGCCCACGTGATAGACTGTCTACACAGAACCTGGTAGTGACAGTGATTTGTTGTCAGTGGGTGTGGTTTGAAGTGGTAGTTGAATGTGTAGCACGCTTGTTACTGCCACAGAGGTCATGCCAATATTGTTTACAGCATTGTAGTTCTGTCAGCATGATAACTCATGAACTGTTGCATTTAGCTCAATGAAATTCTGCATGAACATGTACCTCGACAATTTCTAGAAGCTTACTGAATATCAAAGGTCATGGTCGCATGGGTTTTTGTCTGTTTTTACGCATGAAAGCAGCTATTGCTTTAGTGCATCTTAGCCATCGCAATTCTGTCTGTCCGTCCGTCTCTCCGTCCGTCCATCACACAGGTGGATCAGAAAAAAGGTGCAAGCTAGGATCACCAAATCTTCACCTTCAGCTGCCTAGAAGACTTTAGTTTGAGGAACCATAAAACTTAAAGGGGATCACCCCAAACGAGGGCGCTAAATGAGACAAGGGTAGGAAAAATTTGTGATTTTTAGCCAATAAGTCGCTGTATCTCAATAATGGTGTGAGGTAGAGCCTAGGTTACTATTAATCACTAATAGGAAGTTGTACACTGGCTTTTGATTGCCACTGAATTCAATGACCTTGGATGACCTTGAATGCCAAAATAGGGGTTCTTATGGATTTTTTGCTGTTTTTGGGCTGTGAGGCACATTAATTGCACCAAATTCAATACAGGTAGATCAAGACAAGCTATGAAATTCTCAGCATTGAATGTAGATTTTAACGGTCCAAGTCTCGACCTTCTAGGTTCAAGGAAACCAGCGCATGAGGGCATCAAAAAGCGCTGCCCCCTAAAAGTCGTTATTTTACCATTGTTGGCAAGTCTATCGTGAAAACGGTTGCAGATAGGCATGGATATGCTGCCTATCACAACAAGCTCTAGTGATGAGCTTTTTAATTGTATCAACATCAGTGACTTTGAAAGACCCTGAACTTCAAAAATAATGGGTTTCATTGTTTTTTTGGCTATTTTTGGCTGTGCCGCGCACTTCAAGAGTGAATTGCGACGAAGTGGCTGGAGATAGACTAAGGCAGTTTGTGAACAGGAACTGCTATAGGCTTTCGTGTGTTACATGAGCATTAGCTCAAACTTCTTGTTTTGTTTTCGTGATACCGTTTGAACCAATTGGCCTGGATCCACAAAATGTTTTTTCACTAAATTGCGACTCATTTTATCCGTAGCAGTACTTCGCCTTAAGCAAGGCTTGACGAGCTTGTCTGTGAACTGGTTGATGGTGCAGGTGCTCTGAATATCAACGTGGGTGGTCCTGTGTGGTCATTGGCTTGGTGTCCAGTGAGTTGTGCTCACCAAGCTAGACAGTACCTGTCTGTTTACACACATCGTAATGCGGCGGACTATCATGTGTTTGAGCAGCCGTCGCATGACCCGGCTCTCATACAAGTCTATGATTGTGGCATTCTCAGCTCCCAGTATGAATCTTGTGCCCCGGAATATTTATATACACTAAAATTCATATACTTAGTGGCATGTAAAAAAGTGCAATTTACACAGATTGAGCAATCGGCCTGTTTTGAGAGTCAGCTTCAATCATTGCAGCAGAGAGTGGTCGTGTTCAAGTGTTCAATACTAAACAATGCCTGCTAATCATTTTCAGAACTGTCCAATATTGCTCGATTTACGTAAAGTATGTACGTTCCACGAGCCTATAGGTTTGGTGATTGGATGATTGTTATATTGTCAATTCAAGTTGTAACTATTTACCATTCAGTGCCTTTGTTGTTAAACAACTTAGTTGGTTGGTTAGTGGCCAAATGGCGCTTGTTTTTGTGACTTAGAAGGTAACGTTGGGCCTGCTGGAAAGTAATGACTCTCCATATTGGGTTTATCGCTAATGTGCTTGACGCTTACCGTATGTAATTTGTGGTTTGTCTGCTTAAAACTGCGATCAGTTTCAGGCTCAAAATTCATATCAGGCAGGTAATTGTTTTTCCCTTTGCTTTTTACATTGTTATATATTGGACTCCATTATTTGTGAATCAGCTGGTTTTTAGTCAAGTTGAATGCTGCAAATTGTTGTATAAATTAAGCACTGTATATTACATTTGTTTAAATTCTGTATATTACATTGTATATTATATTTCTTTTATTATTCACACTGCTTACATTAGATTGCAGTGTTAATGAATCTGCTGTTTTTGAGCTAAACTGATTGTTAGAAATTGTACAAATTAAGCTTTGGGTGTTAATACATTGTAAAATGCAATTGTGACAACAGCTCTTCAGATGTGGATAAGGCAAAACTGCTATATGGACTTGTATTGAACTGTGGACCGATATGGGAGATGAAATGGTGCCCGGCACGAGCATGTCAACCACCAGCAAATAGTCCTCCTGAAGAGGTTATTTCTTCTGCTTTTTTTCAGTACTTTTTATTTGCATAAAGGTATCTTTTACAGGGCTATAATATTTTTGGGTTATTGCTTTGTGTGATTATTGCATAAGTTTAGTTATTATAGTACACTGTCAAGACATCTGCATAATTCTGATCTGTGTACATTTCAACAGTCTGCCTGCTGTATTTCTACAACCACATAGCACAGTGTAATACTGATTCTGTGTGGCGCATAGAATGGTGCTGAATTATCTCGTCTTGGTCTGTTGGCCGTTGCAACTCACTCGGGATCTGTCCACATACTGGCGTGAGTACTGTGCAGTGTCTCATCTCCGATGGTGTCTAGCAGCATTCGTTGTTGCTCACTTTCTCCACTCCAGTAGCTAATTACTGATCATGATTCTTATTTAAGTGGTTGATGTTTTTGAGGGTCAGTTCAGATTCACTAAGAGCGAACTGGAACCAGAGTTTTCTTCCAGCTGGGATGCTCTTCTTTTCGCCAAACAGCATCTGTGACAGAGTAATTTTTTGCTAAAAATTTAAGAAAGTGGCTGATTTTGCACGTTACCACTGATGTGACATGTTAACAGTATAGAGATCTTGAATATTGTTTGCTTGGAAATCCATCATCACCAAGACAAAAACATTTGCACGTTGTTTAGTATTTACAAGAATATCTGCAGTCTGTAGTATTAATGAAGTTGCATTTTTATGTCATCTTATACATATTTTGTATTTATTTTGTGTTTAGTGTTAAATATGCAGTCAGTTTTCTTCTTCCATTTGCATGTTTGTATCATTTAAGCACAGATTACTCACTTAGTATTTTTAAAATGCTTTTTTGCTTTATTTTTGTACTACTGGGTAAAATAGTATTTTTGTTAATGAATTTGCAGCTGTAGATGTGATGATTGTAACAGAGATGTATTTTACTGCAAGCCGTTATTAAAAATGGTAAATCTGGTCTGCATGGTACAGTATGCCTGACAGAAATCCGTGTTTGATATCAAGTGAAGATGGGGTAAGCTGGTACAATGTGAAGCCGTGTGCTACATTGACTCAATATTCAACAGGTTCTTTTACACTACGTTGGAATTTATTGTTGCCTGCTTTTGCTAATTTGTTATGACTACTATTATAACAGCTGTGACTCATTGGTTAAGCCCTGTTTAGGTGTATAATCAGCACCAAGCTAAACTCGGCCTTCTGTCCCTCTGGGGTACATAAATCGAGTACTGGTCTGCCTGGCTGAGGTTAAAGCTAGATGTTTTCATCTGTGTTGGGTGGCCCTTAACAAGGTTTGATCCCTTGTGGCAGGTGACACTCTATAGCTGCGCTGTGGGTTTTCCTTAAAGAGCCATACAGGATGTTTAGGGTAATGTTTACTCACCAGGGGACATGGCTTAAGTTTTTGGATTGGAACTGTATGAATTCTTTGGTGATGACCGGAAAGACAGAGATGGCCCTTCTTGCATTTGGTTGTTGTGAGCCGTGACATTGGGGTTGTGCATTTTGTTTTAAAGATTTTTTACATTGATTGCACGACGACAATGAAGATCTTTACCTCCGCCAAGGAGGTTATGTTTTTGCCAGACTTTGTTTGTTTGCTTGTCTGTCTGTCTGTCTGTCTGTGTGTTAGCAAGATAACTCAAAAAGTTATGGACGGATCTATCTGAAATTTTGAGGGTATGTCGGGAATGGCAAAAACTACAAGTGATTTAATTTTGGGGGTGATACGGAAGGAATCCTGGATTTTGGATCACTTTGAAATTTTTGTTATCATTGCTTTCAATGGGGCATAAGGGAAACCGCTGCAAAACCAAAGATGGTGCTGCCACCTAGCGAACAACATTGCCTTGGCGGAGGTGTGCGGGCTGCTTTCTAGTTTAGTACTGACTTCACTGTACGGGGTAGGCCTAAAAAAGTGACGTCTTGTTGCTATTTCACTTTCTTTTCTTGCTGGATGCATCGAGTTTGCAGCTTTTTGTTTACTCACGGTATCATTATCATTGAATAACATCATCATCATCATCATATAGTTTCATCTTCGATGTAAATAAGATTTGTTTATATGTGCACAGATTGTAATTTCACAGCAATTTTGGACTAATTAACTTGTTTGACTCGCAGTCTGCATGTAGAGAAACACTGGGGTTTTGAAGAATTATGAAATTGTTTTCAAATAAATCAGCACATTTCAACTGTGAAGTCTTTCACTCACTATGAATATGCGGTACTTGCATTTACATTGACGTAGGGTGTCACCTTTTTGACCCACCCAGTATATATTATATCATAGAATACACAGTCACAGCACAAATATATCATCTTGGTTCTGTGTGAATTGTGCAATAGCCAGTTGCCTGTGCATTGACTGGAGTTTGAGTAATGACTGTGGACTCATTGCAGCCGGCTTCGCCGACGGTCTGTTTTCAATGTATCGTACTAATCTAGACTTTTTGTTATATTTGTGAAATAGATGACTTTTTCTATTAGTTTTGATAGGCGTTTCGATGCTGGTAGATAACATGAGAGACATTTGGCAACGTTTAAGCAACTTGCTTCATAGCAGTACCCGGAAGTTGTTTTACAGTTTTGGAACTAGTCCAGTTGATAGTGAAATGGTATCTCCAGCCTATCTTAGATTGATTCAGAAATGTAAATCAGTTAGAAGAAAAACTGAAGTTGTTATAAAGGGAAACTAGAATCAGTGGCATTGTTAGTTGCAGTAGCAGCGGCAGTGTAGAAGAAAAAGGTGAAGTTCTTTTAGAGCTATAAGTTCAATTGTCGATGCTGATTTGCATTTTGTTATCTTTTAGTAGTGTTGTACAATACCTTTGATACCTTGATAAGTATCGTGAGTACCGAAGTTTCGTTACCAATATCGAAGAGGTCTTGATATATCATGGAGCCACGATATCGCCAAGTATCGTGACATGACGATACCTGTTTCGATACCATGCAATCGCTCTATTGTCGACAACTGAAGACTGTGTGACAGCAATGAAAATAGGACTTCACATCAAAACCATTTTTGTAAGTTAGTAATATGTTTGCATTTTGCACATGCGTTGATAAGTGTCAGTTGTCTCCGCCTGAGTGCAGTACTGTAACATCTTCACTGACAAGTTGCCCGGAGTTTGGCCACTGCACTTCTGCAAGTCCAAGAATCCAAGGCACATCTCTAGTTCATTGTGGCATTTTGTCAACTTTCATGATCTAACTGTGGTGCGACTGATGGGCGCGCAATGCGCACGATGCATGAATCATAGACCTATGCTGGCTGCTGATGACGAAGTTTTGTTTGTGCTGTCTATCATGCGTCGTTTATGTATTTAGATTAGTTTTTGCAAAGGTGTTGCAGTATTGCATAATGACCAAAATTGATCATAATTACGTTGAATCACTGGAGTGAGTGTGTGTGCCGCACTGAAACTGTTTTGAGTTTGACATCTTTGAAGCTGATCAGTGCGGAAATCATCCAAGAATACAGATTTGTTGCAAAAGCGTCGCAACATAACTGACGACTGACGTTAGCTTAATTCAGAGATGATCAGTTCCGCTGTCAAACATATAGGCCTTGTAAATATGCATTTTTTAAGTGACGGCGGGGCCCTCAAACGTCGCCAGGGCCCCGGAAAACCACCCCCTCCCCACTCTGACGGGCCTGAGGACTAACGTTTCATAAGCACTTCCGGTATCGCGATAGTATCGCGATATTTGTTACCTGAGACAGTATTGTTATCGTGGCTCCAATTTCAGGTATCACACAACACTACCGGTATCTCTTAGCCAGACAACAGACACCAGTTTACCGTGCCATACCACAGATATGGGACTAATGCATCATCCACTGTGTCTGTTTCGTGTTTACGCATGCCAGCAATGCCATTTTTTGTTGCTATTCCTTGCTCTTGCCCAGGGAGGGATGGCCAGGCTGCGTTTACCTGGAGGCAGCAACCAATGATAATGTTTAGCATTGAAAGTGAATGGTGAATGAATTGGATCAGACTGAAGTGACGCTTGCAGTGAAATGAATGGAACTTGATGTGCAGGTAGCATCAGTGTGTGGAATCTGCATACGACGAGTTCACTTCTTCGTTTGTCTACTGCTACTGGCGGTCACAGTGTTACGTTGTGGCCATTCCGGACAGTGTCAGCTCATCTGTTGCCGGTCACTAGCATTGCTTTCTGCCAGCGAGTTTCTTTCCTCGTTGCATCTTGCTCGCTCGACAGGTCACCCACCTCTTGGCGTTTTCTCTGCTTGCCCATGCTTTCATCAGTATCACATTCTAGATGTTGCTACGACGATTTCTTGCACAAAATGTGGTAGAGCAATGTTAGATTTATAATACGCAATTTTTCGCATGATGTTATTTCGTCGTAGAGCATATGCCAAATGGTATATTTATCCAGTGGTTTGTGTGCCTGACAGCAGTAGGCAGTGCTAGAATTGTTATGTTTATGTGTGGTGCATTCATCCACGTGTGATGTTTTTTGGGATGCATTTTTGCTATACTTTAGTCAGCAGTACATCTTGATGAAGATGAACAGATTATGTTTTGGAGACAAATTGCCAAAGGTCAAGGTTGCGGTGTAATGAAGTTTGCTGAAAATACTAGTTTTGAGATTTTTGTTTCTAATGCAGCATATTTTATATAACTGCTAGATACTTTAAGGTTGCTGGTAGAGGCAAAGTATGGCGTACGTTTTGAAGTAGCTTTGAGGACCGTTAGTAAAAGATTTTGCAGAGGTTATTGTAGTGTTGTCGACAGTTTCAGTTGATGTATATGCTTAGTTTGTATGTAAGTAAGTAAGTAAGTAGATAATTTGTACAGCACATTAACTCGAACACACTTGGCATGCTAGTAAAATGAGAAGTAAAATGTCTTTGAATAGATTCATAGTTGAGCCAGTAACAAATATGTTATGTCAATTTATCAATATACAATTTATACATCTTACCAACTTCTTTATATCTGTGATTACTTACTATCTGCAACACTGACGGCTGACGGACAGTCTTTCGAAGAAGGTAGCATCAGTTACTGACACAACAACAATAACTTAGATATAATAGGTGGTAGTTACAACTCTGTCGACTATTATATCTCCACTAACGTGTGACAGCAACAAGGCCAAAATTGCATTTTGGGACATGTTTGACCCCACCTTGACCTTTTGACCCCAAAACTTGATGCATTCATCCTTGCTCCAAAGTCTGTTAGTGGTGAAAATGGTCAAATTCCATCAGCAAATACTCGAGATATTGTGCTAACAATGCTTGTTCGGGATTCATGGACGCACGAGCAATCTGGAATTATAATGCCTACTACCACTACGTTGGCAGAGGCATAATAAAGATTGTATTGTGATAAATTTTTATAACGTGAGAAGTGTAAACCTTTGAGTTAGTGTCATGGTTCTTACAGTCAGGGAAAGTCAGGGAAAATAAAAGTACCAGGGTGTAAAAGTTAACAAAGATGCAGAAAAATTTTTGAACTGTTGTACATAGAGTGCGTGCAACAATTCAGAATTGTTTCTGCTTGCTTCGCTCTCAGGTTATTTATACCTCCTTTTTTGAATTTGTTCTGCCACTCTTGTTTCTAGTGTGATTGCAAGCGATTGAAAACCGACATTGGTATTTCGCGTGAACATATTAGTCAGGGGAAACGATTAATTTTGTCCTGGAAAGTCAGGGAAAAGTCAGGGAAAGTGAATAGGGAAAGTGAATTGTGCAGAGTAGTAGAAACGATGTGGCATCTAAAAGTAGACAGACTAAAGAAGAGGTGGGTGCTGGTAGTATTAGTGCAGTTGTAGCAGTGGTTTCTGGTACAGAGCCGTGAGAACGTGGAACATCAATGAGCCGGTTGCATCAGCCACTCACTATGAAGCCGTTCCGACCAGTGACAAAACTGATGGCGATGTCGATGCCAACTCTGGCAAACCAACACCAAGAGGTCTGCTGCGTCGAGTTGTGTGGCCGCCAAGTGACATCTCAGCATTATGCTGTGCTGCCGATGAATGCTACACGTGAGTCTTCTCACTGCTTGCCATCGCTGCACTTAACTCATCAGTTAATTTATTTAGGGCCAGGTGTCTTGCCTTTCAGCTAACTATTTTGTTAGCAAACTGCCAGATTACATTCATCTGTTGCCTAGGAACACTAAGTTGTTAATGACATTAATGGCCACTGTTGTTGGACACACTGATCGCTGAGTCACTCAACGCCAGCACTGACGTCATGAATATTTATGAGTTAGGTAGACTGACTGATTAAGAACAAGAAACTAACTTTTCATTGTTAGCTGATTAACAGCTTGTTTGCTGGCACTTTTGTTTTTTTTCTTTGAGTGGCAGTACTTGTGAGTGTTGCATGTTTTAAGTAACAAACGTGCAAGCATCTGTTCTGTCTCATTTGGTCAGAGTAGATGGCATTTAAATTTGGAGCACGATTGATGAGTTTTGTTTTGCATTTGTTGTTCCAATAGTTTGCTGATAAAATTGGTTTTTAAGACATTGTTGTCAATGAAACCTATGAGTGGATGTATCCATCATGGAAAACACGGGAGTCGCTGCTGTGATACTGTTTGTTTGTCAGCATGAGCAGCATCTGGTCTGTAAAAACTGTCCAACTTCCAACAGTTTGAAAAAAGTTATTTCACAGGACCCAATCTAATGTGTTTAGTTCCAGAAATTGGCTGAGAGGTATAGTAGCTAGTTAGGGTAAGGCAACTGTAAATGACTAGATTGAGTGATAGACGTTACTGTGGTATGTTGACATTGTTCGGTGATAGCTTAGTCTAGTAGACCATCTGAAGCCACAAGACCACAGGCTAAGTGGCCATTCGGACTTGACGGTAAGTCAGTTCTTTACCACTACTAAATTTCGCCACTCATTGATGCGGGTGGTCCGGTGTAAAAAAATTCCCTAGGATTTTCTGCAGCATTGCTTTGGCTGGGTTTGAACGAGTTAAGCGAAATGTCATATTCATGATTTGTACAAGTAAATTTCAGCAAAAGACACTAGTTGGTGTGGCATGTGTTGATTGACTGGAGTGGAACATGCATGTCGTCTGTCTGGCTGGCTGTTGTTAGGTATGAACGTAATCGCTGTATTCTACTGAATGTGGACTCACAGTCTTACTGGAAGTCGTTGACACTTACACTGCACAATGCCAGCATCTGGGTTGGTCAATGTCAGTTTTTACGCGCAACAGCAGGTACTGCTGTAGCGCATCTTAGCCATCGCAATTCTGTCTGTCCATTCGTCCATCTGTCACACGGGTGGATCAGTCAAAAATGGTGCAAGCTAGGATCACCAAATCTTCACTGTCGGCTGCCCGGAAGACTCCAGTTTCAGGAACCATGAAGCTTTTCCATAAGTTCGAAGAGGGTCACCCTGAACAAGGGTGCTAAATGAGAGAAGGGTAGGGAAAATTTGCGATATCTAGCCGATAAGGCGTCAGCTGAATGAGACACATCATGCCCTCTGGTGAGTACGAGTAAAACACTATAGACACTATAGCCACGGGTCGTCTGGCGCCCTCTGGCGACTGATTTAGACTTAGTTTTACTGGGCTTTCAAACATGCATCGCAGCTGTTGTGCGTTCTTGTTTGCGTTAGCAGGGCTTTTCTTGTCTTATTTGCGTGTACAGCTATTTTTTATTCACGTGACCATTCATGTTAATATTGGTCTGATTTTTGTGATCTGTTTCTTTTTGTTACATTTTGCATTTGAATACCATAACACTGAAGTGCTATTATGTGCTGTGTGCAAGTACACAGTCCATCATATTGTGCAGGGCGTGTTCTCAAGGGCTTTTTGGCAGTGATATACAGGCTGATTTTTCTTGTTCGATTTCATGTTTCTGCTAAGAGAAAACTTTGAGTTATTATTCTGAATGTATCTCTGTTGGCATTTGTAGGATATGTCGACTAGCGGCTGGCTGCAGTCCCTAGCTAGCTGTGACAGTGCCGGTTTGGTAATGACGTGTGACTGCTTTTATTTGAAAGAGATTTCATCGTCACGCTGTGTATGCTGCATTTCTGTTTACTATCTGGCTTTTGGGTGGACATAATTTAACAGCTTGATTTTTAGTGTTGTTAGCTCCAGTTTCTTGTATTGCAATTAGTCTTTATTGGAGCTTGTAGTGATCAGGGATGTGCACGAGACCTTTTGAGGTGAGACCCAAGATGCATGTTTCCAAGACAAAGACGAGGCGTTTGCAGCTTTTGAGACGTTGGCCAATAGGCCAAGACGCATGGCGAAAACCATTGAAAATGACACATTTTATGCATTTTTCTCTTTGCTTTTATATTGGCTTTAAAATAAAATGACATGTAAATGCCACAAATGGTATTTCAGGCATTATTTTAGCAGTCACTTTTACACCTCATTTAAAAATTATTTTGATAGATTAACAGCTTGTACCGTAGGGGCTTACTTGCACTTGCAGTCTTGCAGACGTGGGCCACTAGGTTTATCGCAATTTGCAAGCAACTGAAGCCAGTAAACTGCAACTGATTATCGTCTTACATTGTCTACGTTTGGCCGATCCAGTTTTTGAAAGACATTATCTTTATCAGACTGCTCTCCAATCTCCATTTTTCGTTTTTTAGATCATTCTGTGACGTACAGACTGTACTCAGATGGCGTAATTTTGGTTCATGATGAATAAGTTAACGAAAGGGTAAAGGCGTAAAAGGCGCTGTGAACGAGTATATCTAAGCCACCAGCTACGGACCAGGACATATCGTGACATGCTGATTGGTAGCAGTCTAACTGCAGGTATGCATGGCATGCCTGTGCAAAATGTATCGACAAGAAGAAATGGTCCGATACCCGAGATGAGATGTAATGCGCCGAGACCGAAGCGTATTGCGACGAGACCCAAGGTGCATAGGTCCAATTTGACTGAGATGAGACCAAGACATTAAGGATTTTGTCACTGTGATTTTAGCAAAAAATTTTTACATCATTTGTTTTGCTACATTGTGTATCTAACAGGCAATTATGATTTAATAATAATATTGTTGTTCGGTGTGGATTTGCGCTGATGATTGTTTTATGTTTATTTCCATACAATAGGTGCTTTTCACGACTGAATTACTTAATTCAGCATCGGACAGTGACCAAGACGTCATCAGCCATGCTTCCACTGAACCAGGAATACATGAAGCTGCAAGTGAGAGTAACAGGCAGACAGATGAAGCTTCTGTTGTCGATAATGGAACTGGACAGATCGACGCAGACGACGCGCCAGCTGATACTGATGAGAAGACATGTGAAAGAAAACCGTCAAAGATTATATTCAAGGATTACTATGCGAACAAAGTAAGTTGTCAGCTTTGTCAGTTTACACGTGAAGCTCTTCTATTTGGCTTTATCTTTGCGTAATTTTCCTATACCATCAAATGTTGTAAAAACACTGCCGATTTTTGCTTGTAGAGTTATGAGTATGATGCGCCGTTGCAACATTCAAGGAATCTGCCAGCTGATAACATTGTTGGTAGCAGATATGCAGCTTTGCATAGAGTAAGTGGAATTTGATGTTTTTCTTTTCCAGTAAGTTTTGATGCGATTTATGCTAGATGTACAGACATGTATAATTGTCGAATAATGTGCCATTACTTATGTCAGCTTTGATGCCAAAATACGAAGAGGTATAACTGCAATGGCTGATATCATACGATGTGCTGCTTTCCCCTGAGAGATGCTATGGGTGCTGATGCTAATAAGTGATGATGCTGCAGTGTATGACCCACGGTAGACGAGAGAACGCTGGCCAAATTGTTATAAGTGCTTTAGGCATGGTATCCAAAGCATTGCATCTAGTAGGTCTAAAAATCTCTTTCGAAGTTCCAGCTGCTTGGAAAGATGGAGAAATGTTATGTTCATACCACTGGGTTGGTACATTAAATGCAAGAATTAGCGGACAATGCGTTTCTTCATGGTGTAGTGTTTTCTCAGACATTGCTTTTGATACCATTTTGTGTTGATTGCAGTCGTTTGCAATATTTCCTATTGCTTATAAACCAAATTTTGTTTTAATTTTGCCACTTGTCAGAAACATACTTTATTACATGTAATTGCTGACGTCGGTGTTGTCGTGACAGTGAGGTCAATGGCCTTCTCTTGAATTTTAGGCTGTTTGAATATTCTCAGAAATTTTTGTTTTTTTCCTGATAATTGTTGTTCAAAAATGCAAAATGTGGTGCTAAAACCCCCTTTTTGGGAGAGTCCAGATTTGAAGTTTGATCAGTTGTACTGTTCGCTGTTGGAAATTTACAGCTGCTTTTTGTCCCAAAATTGCAACTTCCTCCTCTCTTACCCAATATTTATCTCCCGATGTCGCTGGTTGTTAACTCTTACAAGCCGGTATGGTGCGTTGTGCAGCTGGCGTGGAATCCAAACCTCGGCAGTCACCAGTGGCTTGCGGTGGCAGGCAGTGCCGGACTGCTGCGTGTTCTCCGTGTTGCGTCACACTGCGCTGATACACGATGTGTGGACAAGCTCAGTGCTCAGTCGTCAGCAGAGTGAAGGATTGGCGGCTACGTACAGTCGAACACGCTGCAAGTTCTCAGGTCATGGCTGAAGTCGTCATGCAACAGTTTGCCGTCTCGGAGATACTGTTGCCTGCCTGCGTGAATGTCTGTGAAGCAGAAGTGGTCAAAGTGACATAGAATCACTAGGAGGATGGGCGTGAGGGTAGTTGCTGCTCCCAAACCATGTGAATTTTTTGGTAATGACAGGTTATTCTTTTCTGCTGGGTAGTGTGAGCTATTGCATGTCGGATGACCATTTGTCTGGGAACCCGGGAATGTCAGCAGTAATGTTTTCTTAATCAGTGAAGCCTGAGATTAATTTTCCTTCCACAAACATTAGGCCTATACCGTAAATATTGATATTTATAGAATGCATTGCACATTGATCAGCCAGTCCGTTATTGATCTGACAACCACAGCATCGTTCCATTTTTTTTTCAGAAAAACTGTGAATGCTCTGAAAGTCTGCTACATTTGCTACAGATATCTTGTAAAGTCAGTGATTAGGCCTACTGGAATACTTTTGTGAAAGAAAAACTGAAATGGATTAGAATGGCTTTACTGGTTTAACTTGTTCGAAATGTTTGGTAAAGTTGACTTTCGTGCAGGATATGTTTTACACGTGTGTATCATACTCGCTCACTAGAAGCACCGCAGATTATGTGTTTAATTGTCCATTACCTGAGTTCGTGTTTGTCGAGAAAATGATTAACACTATAGTTACCACTTTCTTTTAGAATAAATTCTAAGATAATCACAAACGTGAACAGAAGTCTAACTTTGGGTTGGCATTATCTTTAGTTTAAGAACCAACATTTCTACCAGAAAGAAAAAAAGAATTGGAAACAGCAGTTAACATCAAGATCGATCCAAACATTCGGCAGCCGATTAACACGATTAATGCAAATGGATACAAGTTATTACTTAAGGGATTAGTATTTTTAATTTAGAAATTTTGTAATCAATTTTTGGTTAACTTTTATAATTTACTGGGCTTGGTTCTGCAGGGCGAGCGTCAAATTAAGAAAAACAGATCAAAGAAATTTTTTTCTTAGTGAAACATGAACTCATGTATTGTGTTAGACTGTTAGCGTGTAGCGACAACTTGTCCAGATGGTGATCAGAAGTTGTTGTAATGCCGCACGGCAACGACTGGGAGTGGGGGACTGGGGAGCTATCCCCCGACACTCATCATGTTTTACGCCTATCTCGTCCAAGCTAAGAAAATTTGCCACTTGATCGGAAGAGGGTTCATTTTATTTAGGTCCCAAAATTTAGGGCGTCTGCAGTCGTGGACAAGGAGGAACTTGTCTTCTTGGAAGAGGTAACAAGAAATTTGAGCTAATGCTAACGAGACGCGCGAAAGCCTATAGTAGTTCCGGTTCAGTAGTTTGCTGAAAATTGGGATGTTCACGCTAAGTTAATATACAAATACTAAATTCTCTATCTGGATCGCATAACGATAGTAGCGTGGCGCCACCTTGTGAATGATAGACTTGTGTCGCAGCCCGAAATCGCCAAAAATCCATAAAATCCTCTATTTTGGCGTTCAAGGTCATTCAAGGTCACTGAATTCGACGCCAATTGAGAGCCAGTGTACGACTTCCTATTAGTGATTAATAGTAACCTAAGCCCTATCTCACACCGTTACTGAGGTACAGCGACTTATTGGCCAAAAATCGCAAATTTTGCCCACCCACTCTCATTTAGCGCCCTCGTTTGGGCTGACCCCCTTCGAACTTATGGAAAAGCTTTACGGTTCCTGAAACTAAAGTTTTCCAGGCAGCCGACGATGAAGATTTGGTGATCCTATCTTGCACCGTTTTTGACTGATCTACCCGTGTGACAGACAGACGGACGGACGGACAGACAGAATTGCGATGGCTAAGACGCGCTGAAAGCAGTAGCTGCTTTCGCGTGTAGAAAATAGTCAGTCATGCTGTCATGCCGTAATAGTCTGAAGAAACTACACTGTGTGTCAAAAAAATGTCACACTGTTATTTCTATATCTTCATGAAATGTTAACCAATTTTCAAAATTCTTTCATTGGCACATTTTCTGGACAATTGGTAATAAAGTCATTATTGAATATTCCACCACACCTTAACCGTGTTGCTACACTACCTTGTAAAATATAAATGTAAGAAAAATAGCAATAGGCAACAATCACATTGGTAAACGAACAAGACACTTCAGACTAAGATCGCAGTGAATGATCTGTACGATCACTACGATGCTGTGTTAGAACCATCTCTTTGGCTATCTGGTGTCTTGAAAGACTTCCTGCCTTACTAGGTCTAGCGACTCATACACGGTCGTCCTGTTCTCTTCAGTTACGCACGCGTTTCGGTCTGCAGCTTTATGCCTTAAATCGGTGCTTCATGTTTCTCAGATCTTCTTAGTAAAATACCCCGTTCTTTTCTTTTGCATTTTGTCTTTAAAAATTCCGTCAGTAACCTCAGCAAAACGTATTCTTTGAACTGATATAAATTTCTAATCACTGCTTTGACTTTGTTGCTGAATGGCATGCTACAATGCCGGTATTTTGTCACCGCATTAAAAACCATTATTCACAATAACGTCATTTATTTTTGTTTACAAACGCTGGCCTTGTATCGAAAACTAAACATAATTTAATTTTAGCACGCAAATTAGTAGAATATTGTTTCAAAAAAATAAGTTTTTGTTATGTATTTGTTCTGATTATAGTGATTTTGAATATATATATTTCACAAGGTAGTGTAGGAACACAGTTAAGATGTGGTGAAATATTTAATAACTACTTTATTGCAAATTGTGCACAGAGTGTGCCAGTGAAAAAATTTTAAAAATCGGTTAATATTTGGTGAAGATATGGACAATGACAGTGTGACAGTTTTTTTAAGACACAGTGTAGGCTGCCATATTTAAACGTGGCAACCGTTTTCAGAACGGCAGTAAAGGGCTTTGGCGATCATGACACCATTTTCATGGAAATTACCACAAAAATCATACAGTTCTCACAGCCTCGACTTGACCCGTCTGAAAAAAAATTTCCTTTGAACGCCAATGTGGTACCAAGTAACATCATGGAAACGACGTTCTTGAATATACGAAGAAACGTGTTAAGTTCTGAAACGACGTCAAAATCATATAAACTCCACTTTCGTCATTACGCAGTCGAGCATGTGACGTTGAACGTAGCCACGCAATAGCCACGTAAACTGTGATAATAAGCAGTAGCCTAACGCTATCGCAACTAGGCTTACACGCAAGTTAACTTTTTTTTGTTCTTCGATGCAGTGGCGGATTTAAGAGGGGAGGAGCGGGGGACGGCCGCCCCCCCCTAATGACTGGATGCATCTTAAAACAAATGAAAATTTTGCACGAAAATGCATTATTGTCTGTCCAATGCTGTGCATAGCATTTGACAGAGTATAAAATCACCTGAGTGTCCGTGCGTCCGTCCGTCCTACTTTTCTTAAGCTATCTTCCATTTTCTTTTTCCCTTCCCATTTCCCTTCCATTTTCCTTCCTTTCCCCTTTCCATTTCCCTTCCCCTTCCCTTTACCTTCCATTCCTTTTCTCCTTCCCCTTTCCCTTTCTTTTCTCCTTCTTTTTCCCTTCCCTTCCCCTCCCCCTTCCTCTTTCTCTTTCCCTTCTTCCGTCTTTTTTTCCGTGTCCACGTCCGTGCATCCAATATTTGAGGCGTCATATCTCCGTAACGGTGCCAGATGGACGCATGGTCACTATGGACCATCGATAGGAAGTCGACCCCCGGGAGTCGAATGGTCACGTGACCGATGACGTCATGGTCACTATGGACCTTTTATAGTATAGCGCTAGTGACAAATCGAATGGTCTCGTAACTGACAATGTTTATTGTTTAGTTAAAATAATACATGAGGATGAAAGAATCATTGCTGCTGTACAATTTGAAATTAAATTTTTTGTTTTTTTTTCGTACCGGTCTAAACAGCTCACTGATTATATTTATATGGACATATACTGTAAACTGTCGAAATGCATTGGACAGACACCGTGTTGATATGAACATTATCTTGTTTTTGCATTAAATTTTCGAAAATTTTCTGTGGAGGGCACAGACCCTATTTCCTACCCTTCCACCCCTGTTCAAAATTTCTGGATCCGCCACTGCAGACTTCGTTGTGCTCCTAGTAGTTCGCTGCCATGCTACGAAAATCTGACAGGTTTGAAGTTTCACGGCCTGTTGCTGAACTACGCCTACATTTTAGCCGGCATCTCGCCGGCGTCGTAGGCAGTCGGCAACTGCTGCTGCTGGACGTTCGACACAGCAGCATCACCAACTGATGACATGTAGGCCGGAGGCGCACCTGCACACACAGAGAGTCACTTAATATTGAAATAAACAACATATGAATTGGCTGTCTTGCTGATTTTTCGACAGACTTTTAACTCGACTTGCAGCTGCTGCTTTTACATCGCGTTTTATAACGTGAAGCAAAATGCTGAGAGAAGCTGTGTTTTCAAACCAATTCTATTAACAGACTGTTTACCTGGACCACTGATGGGGTCGACTTGTGGTACGGTAAAGTAAGGCTGCTGAGTGAAGATGACGACCGGTTGGTTTAAGCCGATAGTCTGAAACAAATGACATGAACATGTCACACGTCACGCCTTCATTCTGTCTAGCTTGATGGCTCAGTCATAGGTCAGTAGTGTCACAGTCACTTGCTGAGCTGTTATGCCTTGTCGGATCAAAATTGTGAGCTGAAGGAAAAATAGTTCGTCATCTGCGTTTAAGATTGCAGACTATCTCGTTCAAGTAAGCAGAAGAAATAGGCCTAAGGTTCAGTACTAGAATACATGTTAAACAGAGGTCTGGAACACTATATAGATAGCGGTATTCAAGTTTGAAAAAAAATATATTACATTCAAGAGAGGGAAATAGTTAAATAAGCGTTTAGAACTTCAGATCACTGTAGAACAGAGTCATGAATCCCAAACGCAAATGATAACGAGTGAATAAGGTACTGGTGGTAAGTAGACTAGTAGAGGCCGATCAAAGTCGACAGACAAGTCAAGAAAGCACAGACATGATATAAATGTACCGTTCATCACAATATCAGAAAACAATATCCAGACATACTCTGGCCGTTGGTCTACCACAGCAGGCAACTTTGCACACAAGACTCGATCCCCAGATAGCAACTGGTGCGGAGAACAGTGCAAGCATCGCCAACATCGCAGATATTATTCCAACCTGTTAGACACCGTTCATATTTTGACCAGTTAGGCAAGTAAATTAGCATCTGTGCGGCACAGAATTTGATGTTAGATGATTGCCTAAAAGTTAAAACTATAGGCTACGCTTTGCTATAAATTAACAACCGCTCTGTAGTCTGTAGGAATACTCGTGTGTTGCGGCAGTGAAGTGCATTGTCATCCTTTGAGCGTTTAGTACCAACTCGTCGCTTTCTTTATCTTTCAGCAGAAAAGTTATGGCCAATTAACAACGATGCCGACGCGCAGAGCCGGCGGAAGGCCCCCCGTACTGCCCGGCCGGGGGGAGGGCTCACGTATGCTCAGGGGCCTCATGCTATCTGTGAAAAAAATTCTAGTTTTTAAAAATATATTCAAAATATAAAAATGAATAAACATGTGGAAAGTTTACCCAAAGTGGACAAGTCTATTACTTTTCATTACTGTACATTAATCTGTGACGTATTGCGGCCTATAGACGTCATTTATTTTAAACGACGACACAAATTGTATCTGATTTTTGCGTTTCAATTTTTTTAAGTGGGCAAATTTGCGACTTCCAGTGAACGTCCAAAAGCCAAAAGTGTTTCAGCTTTAGGGGGCTTCGTTTCCTGACCCCCTGACCAAGGGCTCTGCGGCTCTGCCCCTGAACCCAATTGGGGGCTCTGCCCCCAGACTCCCTATTATAGGGGCCTCACACTTGTATTTGGGGGCCTACAACTCTTTAACGCCGGCACTGCCGACGCGACTCCAGCGCAAAAGTGCAGAAAGTAATTAATGACTCCCAAATAATATACTAAATGTGTAGAGCTATATAATGAAACATCATTGACATGAAAATACTGTAGTAGCCCACATTGCCAAAATGCAAGTCAGCTATGCGAATACTTTAAAAACTCACGTTGATATTGTCCATAATTTCACTTGGCCCTTTTATAGCACCAACCACCGACTGGGTGAACATGGTGATAGTTGAGCATGCGGACAGAATGTCCAGCACCAAGTACGTGATGACCTACAACATTTTGTTACAATATTATACAACCGCACTGCTGTTTGCTACGTATTGAGACCGCGCATTTTAACAACAATCGTTCCTTTGAAAATTATAGTTTAACTGACAAACGTTTAATTACGTAATTCGTGGGTTCGGCTCCCAGTCGGGAGAGGTTACTACATGGATGGGTGACTATGTGCAGACAAGTAAACTATCCAGGTAAATAACCAACACCAAAATCAACTCAGTCTTCCATCCCTCTGGGGTAGGTAAATCGAGTACTGGCCTGTCCAGCTGGGGTTAAGACGGCGCATTCACCTGCGTCGGGTGGCAGGTAACACGTGTGATCTCATATGGCAGATGACGTTCCGTAGCTCTGCGATGGAGTTTCCACAAAAAGCTATAAAGTACCTTTTAACTTTCATTTTAAAAAACGTTAAAAAGATTATTATACGAAATTCGTCAAATGGCACATACCGGGCAACGTTTCTTTCCAGCAGCCGCAACGCCAAAGGCACCGGTTACGATAAACTGCAAAACACGAAATAATCGAGATCACATACAATAAAATAAAGAAGGTAGGTTATTTGCAGAACTACAACCGATATTCACTGAGAAATTTTCAAGAAATACGTCCTAAAATATACGAAATTTTAACTACAGCAATATGATTTATGAAAACTTTTACATGAATCACGCCAGTGCATGCTAGTTTTTATTAAGTCGCGTACAAAGCGATGTAACTGAACTGAAATTAACTTAACTGAGCTAACTGAACTGACAGTTTAGTTTTTGACAAACTGGCCAATGGGCGAGCAGTAATGCATCACAGTAGGCACCGTCTAACGGCGTCGATGTCTATGTGACTACGGGTACGTACTCTTCAACCAATGACCAATGGGCTCGCGGTGCTTACCCGTTGATCAGTTGTCAAAAACTAAACCGTGTCAGTTCAGTAAGTTAAGTCCCTGTGTACGCGCTTCTAAAGTTACGATGGTCAAAGCTGGATTAAAACCCGAAGTCAACGTAAAATACTGAAAAATACTATATAAGTTACACAATAGCCTATTACTACGCAAGCCAAAGAGCAACATGGTAACTAAAACTAACTATGGCTACCGGTAATAAGGTTCAACAATATTTCTAAGCCTATTGAATGCAAAATGTCAGATGCGGTTGTAGACAGACAACCAGAACGCACTGAATGCACTGAATGCATCTAATCATTCGATCGATGTACAATTTAGTGCCGTTTTATTTTCATTCTTTTCTGTTGTGAGTATCCATATTGCCTGTTACGCATATGCTTAACTTTTCAAGTCGGCGATTACTGAGTCTTTATACCGGACGTAAATTAAATGTATACGAAATATTCATAAGATACTTTGCTACACCGTGTTCGGAAAAAAACATCCCGGACATTTTCAATTGTGACTTGAAGAAGAATTATCAGATTTTAATAATTTTTGACACCAATATTTTTGACACAATTGGCGATCAAATGTCTGTTTAATTTTCCACCGCGCTTTTTGTCTGCTTCTGCACTACCTGGGGAAACAAAACCAACGAAATATTGCCTTTTTTATCCCATTTCGCCTGTTCGGATTTTCCCAGGTAGTGCAGAAGCAGAAATTTGGTGAGGTGAAAACTAGAACGGTCATTTGATGCATAGATGTAAAAAAACATTTTTTGTTTTTTATAAAAGTTTTGAAAACATGTTTTAATGTTTTTCATTTTTTAAATGTTTTTTTGTTTTCAAAAAATGTTTTTGTGTTTTTTAATATCGTGTTTTTTGTTCTTGTCAAAACATAAACGTCGAAAATTACAATTATGATTTATTTTTCATGGGCAAATTGCGTTCAGCTGTTTTTGATCTGCACATTTAGTACATTCTGGTTTTTAGTCTTTATAAATGGTAGGTTTTTGTTTTTAATTATCTGAGTTAGATATTCTTTGCGTGTATAATGGCGAAAAAAGTAGTGATTGGAAACATATGCAGTTTAATGTTTTTATGCATATTTTCAATTATTTTTATAATGTTTTTTATAAAAATGAAAAAACCGTGCTTTTTATGTTTTTATTTGCAAATCAATGTTTTTAACATCTATGATTTGATGGCAAGTAGTGTCATAAATGTTTGCACTAAAAATTATAAAAATCTGTCAAGCATTCTTCAAGTCACAATCGATAATGTTGGAGATGCTTTTTGACGTATTTTTGTTCATTTCAACTCATAGTTTGTTGGTTCTGTTTTCCCCAGGTAGTGCAAAAGCAGACATTGAGTGAGGCAATGTATTAAACGGTCCTCTGATGGCCAGTTGTGCCGGAAATATTCATACCGAAAAATATTAAAACTGGATATCCCTTCTTCAAGCGACAATCGATAGTGTTCAAGGTGTTTTTTCGGACACTGTGTGTGGTTTACTTACGAGGATGCCGCCCCAGAACCCATGTCCGGGATAAGTTCCCACTTCGCGTAAAGCGATGCCGATTCCATTGAGAAGGATATTCAGAATTCCACTGACTATAAGGATGAAGCCAGAAATCTTGGACTGTTTACTGTTGTAGAGCTCATAATCAGCGGTCTGCGGAGGCAGACTGATGGCGACTGGTTGTCCTTCGGCATTGTACAGCAGCGTGTTGGTCGACTGCTGCTGCTGCTGATGATGATCATGATGATGCTCAGCTTCATTCATCATCACTTCAACAATAGCATCATACGACAGACAGACTAATGAGTTGGCTTAAAACCATTCCGATTCCTAATGTAAAGCATTATCAGATCTAAACATAAAATCACTACTACGTTAGACGCAATAATATTATAATTCCCGCGAAGTGTGTATTCTTTGGACCGATTCGAATCGAAGCGATCTTCCATTTGACATAATAAATGACAACTGGAATAAATGACAAAAACGTATTAATTTTGACAAATTTTTGGTGCAAGTCTACGTTACCCAAAAGACAGCGCCTGGCACATTGTATTTCGTAAACTGATGCCGATTCCATTTTAAAGTCGTTTTGATCAACGATCATCCGTTATCGACATAAATATACGATACTTTAACTACTGAAAAAAGTTGCAGTGTGTCTTTGTTATTTGACTTCGATTTTAGGCGGCATCGCCTACAGCATCAGTGACAAATTTCACCGTAGCGTGGTCCGTCGGTCCGTCTGTCCGTCCGGCCTATGTCTGTCATGTGCGCAGTGCACACTCTGCTAATTGACCGTCAAATGGACTAAAATGCCGTTTGGCACGGACACTGACTGACACCCGTGTAACTCCAATATATTAACAACAAACAAAAGCTCCGGGAGGGGGAGCGAAGTGCGTTAATACAGGATCCACAATCGGAAATTCCCGTGTTCGACTCTATTTAGCCTATGCAATGCCGCTTAGTGCCAATGACATAGTTACCAGATAATGGTAACATTACGTGAACATACTAACAGGTTGTAGTTAATTAAGCTAGAGATACCACACATTTTTATTGCATAATGTTTACACCTATACGGCAGCATTACAGCTAAGAAACTATTCAGCCTCAATCAGTCAATCACTTAAATGGATAAGTTTTATAAAGAACAGCCTAATGTACTAACGGAGATCGAAATTCGACGTTTAACGGAAACCGTGACACTCATACAACACGTACGACAGTTCGTGACGCAACTAAACAACTGCGCTGTATACCAGATAGGCTAGTATAAAGCCCACAGCAGGAACGACTAGCAGTCTATACACCTATACAAAAAGAGCTACTGCTGTCGACTGCGTGTATTGCTGACCTCACGCCCCATATCGTAATGCCACTGTGGCTATGATCACTCCAGAGTGCGTGTTATAAAAATAATTATTGTAGACCCAAGACAATTGCTGTTTAACTGCTTCATTCGTTAAACTGCCAAGTGGTTTAACCTTGAAGCAGCTTTGCTATACTTAAGCAATGATCAGTGTTGACGACACTGGCATCATGAACTGCAATAGGCCTATACGCTAATAGTGCGTTTTGACTTAGTTTTTACGCGCGAGAGCTAGCATAGCTATATAGGCATTACGGCAATTCCGTCTGTCTGTCACGACCCGGTACCGATTCAAATCCAGGTAAGATAGAGACTTCGAGTTTGTACCATAATTATGATAGCACAAAGTCTCCAGTATTTCGTGACAAAATTTTATGCTGCTGGGTGAGAGAGGTCCTCACGAAAAGGAAGCGAAAGAGGGACACCCTTAAAAAGTCATTTTACCGCTATTGGCTCGTCTAGCGTGAAAATGGTTGCTGATAGGCACAGACATGCTACTTACTATGACAAGCGCCGGCGACCAACTTCTTAGCAATATCAACATCGATGACCTTGAATGACTTTGAACC
>Ga0056128_1000649_pt1 | contig 33144 bp, 20 predicted proteins | sample WorMetLIZISLAND2_FD_71113 | JGI IMG/M metagenome (GOLD analysis project Ga0056128, IMG submission 71113) | Marine gutless worms symbiont microbial communities from Max Planck institute for Marine Microbiology, Germany - Olavius geniculatus... ...
GCAGTACCTGGTTATACGTTAAGTGCTGTAACTTAATAAGGTATATTAAATTCATCAAATTACAACCTTTTATTATTGTTGTTTTTGTTGACATTTCGGCAACCGCTGCTGCCTTCGTCAGAACGACTGTCCGCCGGGTGTAGCTATGGCGGACAGCAAGTAGTCATAGATAAAGAAGTCTGCTTGTATGTGTATAAAATACCAGGTAAAAACCGTGGCAAAACTTACACTGCAGAAACAGGCAGAGCTTTTGGTGTACGTCTTTAGGGACACTGACAGGAAGTCGCACAATGTGATGTAAGGGCTTGCACACAAAGCACCAGCAAATCCGCAGCAACAGCAAAAGTCAGCAGTCACAGACCACGCCATCTCTCAACCACATCACTGACTGGGACCGCGCCGATGTGATCGACTGAGAAAGCAACAGAATGGACCGGTGGATCAGGGAAACGATTCACATTAGAAAAGAACAAGACAAGTCGATGAACCGAGACAAGGGGTCCTACCAACTTCCACACATCTATGACTACTTACTGTCCGCCGCAGCTACACCTAGTGGACAGTCGTTCTAACGAAGGCAGCAGCAGTTGCCGAAATGTCAACAAAAACAATAATAAAAGGTTGTAATTTGATGAATTTAATATACCTTATTAAGTTACAGCACTTAACGTATAACCAGGTACTGCAGTGACAAAAATTTGGATGTGGTGTGATTTTTAGCTGAATCTACCAGTCATAGCTACACCCGGCGGACAGTCGTTCTGACGAAGGCAGCAGTGGTTGCCGAAATGTCAACAAAAACAACAATAATAAAATGTTGTAATTTGATGAATTTATTATAACTTATTAAGTTACGTTTCAACCTATGAGTCTATTCAAAGGTTAGTGCTGTAAATTAGCACGCTTTTCATCCACAGTCTTGTTGAAATGTGGACCACTGGACCGCCTTATACAGGATGGGCCAAAAAATGGCACCATTTTTTATACACCTTATAATTTCACCAAATATTAACTGACTTTCGAAATTCTTTCACTGTCAGAATCAGGAGACGATTTGTAATAAAACTGTCATTGTAACTAACAGGTTTTTCAGTGTAATTATTGGTGCACGAGTGACTTTTCACAAACTACATTTTTATGACGAAATATTGGTTGATTTGTGTATGTTAATGCTTCCTAAAGATGGTAAACCTCATATGGCCTCATAAGGCCAAATTACTGTCAGCATTTTAGGGATTCAGTGTAGAGTTCGTACAATTGCTACAATGCTGCTTATTTGGGCTGTCATAACGTTTGTCTGCTATTTGTCATAATTTTTCCAATATGCACTACAGAAAATTCATACAAGATGATCTTTCGACCTCGTAGGTCCAATGCATCCTCTGTATGGAGGCCTCAAATTTAAGTGCTCTTTCAAAAGACATTATTTTATTGTACACTGTACACTGATTACCCAGGTCACAGCACAGATGCTGTCGTGCATCACGTGAGCTTTGCTCAAATGACTTGTTTTCAAAGTTATAAAAAGACTGCCTGGCTGTTTTTCGACATGCAGCTTAGTGACTTGCAATTGCAAACAAATGCATGCATATTATATTGCAGAACACATTGTGATAAACAGTTTCTACTCACAGCCATATACTTCATATACTTTACAAAATCACAAACTGGCAGGAGTTAGACACACAGAGGAAATCACAAATTATTAGTAATTATGACAACTGGTGTGCACTGTCAATGCTTTACTACAAATTTGTGCAAAATTAATCAGTGTTGGCATTTTACCCGGGTAAAACTGATTTTGCCCAGCTCAGTGGGTAAAACCCGGTTTAAACCGGGCAAAAGTGGGTGAAACTTACTTTAGGTTTCTCGACTTCTGCTCCGGCTATAATACACAATGTAGTGAATTGTACGTAATTCTTCTCTGCAGTGTGAAGTATTCAGTAATAGATAAACAAACAAATAAACAAACAGTGTCAGAAGACCATACCTCTAATTTTCTTTAGAATACTATCAAAGTTCAAATTTTAACAATTTTAATTTTAGAATTTCAAATCAAGACACTTGATGTTTGATGTCGAGTTTTTTGCTAGTGTTTCATTGTTTCATTATTAATTCAAGTTGAAGCTTTGATGCTAACACAATACAGACTACTTTGCTTGCTTATATACTAGTTATACTCAACTTATAGTCCACATCACTGACTGTTTTCCAAATTTTCAATTTTTGACATCAATATGCTAGTCAGAAGTTTTCAGTTACATTTACATGTTTTCTCATTTTCATTACTGCCATGTTGCAATATGACTTTGTAATGTCTGCTTAGTGGATTGTTTGCTTTTTCATAGCTAAGTTTATGGCGGGTAACACTGCACAATGTTCATTGTAGCTGATTAACGTGTGTGCATTTTCATCTGTCATGATGTTTAAAAGATCTGTTCATGTGCAGATAAATTATCTGAAATTCTTGTCAGTAAGCAATTCTTATAAGTTTATAACATAAATGGAAACAAGTAATATGCTTTTTGTTGTCAAAAAGTAAGTTTTACCCACCTTAGGAGGGTTTGGGGGTTTAGGGTTTAGCTAACCTGGTTTAAACCGCCTGCGGGTAAAACTTGCCAACCCTGAAATTAATCTCCGTCTTTATGAAGATCAATATTTTCTCTAGTCATCAAAAGTAAAAACATTGTTGTGGCTATGTACCAACACTTGTATGCTTCATATATATACAAGCTAAAATTAAATACTTACAAAACCTAAGTGAAGTGAACAAGCAAAAACAAAAACATAAGCAGACAGTCAAAAATGTTCTAATCACTTCTAGACTATACATTGTTTCTAATGTGAAGCAAATGAACCACCAGCCAGCAGCAAATTTCTCCTGTTGAAGTGGACGCACAGAACAGGAGTAGATTTGGTAGGATACGAACCAATCTCATACACTCTGCCATCACTTGTGTCACTTGGCACACGGTCAGCAGGTTGACCTGCAAGTGCTTTGTTAACATCCCACAGCTTCACACAGTTGTCTCTGCCTCCTGATGCGAGAACAGATCCTTCTTGGCTGAAGGCAAGCGAGTAAACCGCATCAGTGTGTCCAAGAAGTTTAGACACATTATCACCTGTAGAAAGATCCCACAAGATTATGGACGCATCCAACCCTGCTGAAACAAGATATCTGCCATTTGGTGAAAAAGCTAGAGTATGAACTGCACCTTTGTGCCCAGTCATTGTGCGAACACAATTTCCACTAACAACGTCCCACAGCCGAACAGTACGATCAGTTGATCCAGTTGCGATATAGTTTGAGTTCGGATGGAAATCGACAGAATCAACATCCGAATAATGTCCAGCAAATATTCGCAAAGGCTGATGGTGGTCAACTGACCACAGCCTGGCTGTTCTGTCATAACCAGCTGAAGCAAAGTAATGGCCATGTGGTCCATACTTGACAGCCCACACTGGAAACATGTGACCCTTGTAGCTCACAAGATTTGTCCATGTATACAGGCTCCACAAACGAACTGTACCATCTTCTGATGAAGAAATGAGGTGGCTCTTATCTGGAGAGAATGAGGCACTATACACTGGTCCAGAATGACCAAGCAGCTGTTTGCTGTCAGAAGCTGAATTATCATCCATAATTTGCTCCAAAACATCATCCATTTCTTTGTCAATAACATTCAGATCTTCTGGCTGTTTAATAGTCCGCAGCCTTGAAGTATTCAATGACCAAACACGCACAAGTGAATCTGAAAAGCCAGCAGCCAACATACTCGCATCTTCACAACAATCCAATGACGTTAGTCCATGGAAACAGTTCATAAACGTGTAGAACAGAATAGATGGAAGTGAATCAGGTCCAAGGTTAACTTTCTTCGACAATTCTCTCAGACAGCGTGCTCTTTCCAGCTTGTCACTATCTTTCATCTCTGGCAAAGGAATTCGGTTTGTGGGTGGTGCATTTGGATCAGACTTTGCCTTTTTCATCTGAGTGTCCTTCTTTGACTTTCGTTTCTTTGAAGATTTGCTGTCATCTGGTCCAGTGACGTCTTCGTCATCATCTTCAAGCTGAACATTAATTTCCGGCTCCTTTAACAGTCCATGCAACACCTTCACTTTGTTGGCATCTTTTGCACTATCGCCCATCATGGCACCAGATGTTCTTTCAACTTGCAGTTTGTTTCTTGAAGCTCCCTCATATGCATTAATGCTGAGCTTTTCACTGACCACTGCCAAAATAGTAGCAAAGTTCTTACTCAATAAAAAGCGCTTGAAATGGGAGTATGCATCACGAGATATGTTCAGCACAAATTTGTTGTTCTTAAAATTCTCAAAAATCTGACAATCTTGGATTTGGTGCGGTTTTGTAGCCAACGCTATTTGCTGCAAGTCTTCGATGTAGCATTCGTCCTGATCTGTCGAAAACTGGTCGAAAAACTTCCTTGCTTCCTCCTCGCAGTTTCTAACAACGAGCTCATAATACATATGAATAAAGATAGGATACATCAAACACTGTAGTTCGCACTTATGTGCATCAAGTGAAGTGTCAACAAACGACTTCAACTGCATATAATGATCACTAAACAACGTTGGATCTTCGCTGCTTCTGTACGGAGACAAAGCTCGTTTTACGTCAGCTTTGGAGTCGTTTACAATGTCTTCCAATGGAAGCTCATCGGCAGCAATCCCTGACTCTTTTCTCAGCAATGTTTCAGTTTCCTTAAAATTGTTCTTCTTCAAAAAATTAAGAACAGCAACTAAAGATTGCTTATCCATTTTCCTATTTAGCAGAATACAATGTAATACTTTTATACCAAAATAACACGAAATAAAACAACAATCATAGAATTCTATATCCACAACAAACAAGACGGTAAGTTTATTAGACTAGCAAGCCGCAAATTTTTAGCAAATGCCATAAACCAAAATCACCTAAAATACCGTATGCTTGATGTTGATATCAAATATTGACGTAATATTAAACTAAATAACATAAAAACAAGTTTTTTGTGTAGAAATATTAACATAGCTAAAACATTTTACCCAAAAAATAGTTTTAAAAAATGCGACATTCTAGCTTCACTGAACTTCATGCTTGCGGTTGGCTAATTATTGATAGTGATTGCCATAGAATAGATATTTTTTAATGTCAACAATCAACATCAATAAGCGAAGTGAGAATGGTGTCGACTGACGACTGTCGATTTTTGTGAAAATTGCAGTGACAGTTGAAGAAATATAACATTTATTTATGTCATGCAAACATCATTGTTGTTTTACTGTTAACAACAGCTGTAGGAAGTTTGTTGAACTCGCACAGATCTTGGAAATAGTGTAAGGTACTTACGTGACCACGCCCACTGAAGCTTCTTGTCACGCATCATTGATCAGTATGCAGCGTCCGTTGATAAGTTGCACTCAGAAGATAGTTGTCTATGAGACGAAAGCAGTAAGTATTTTATGTTGAGTGAAAAGTGTAAAACTGAAGACCACACAAAATGGCCAAATTTCGTCAAATTTTCTGTTTAAAAACAATATTATTCTACATATTTTCATCAAACTTACTGGCATTTAATGTAAAGTTTATCAATTTAAACGTGAAAAATGTAAGCCATAGTGCCATATTTTCTCTTTTCTTTCATGCCATGTAGCATGTGGAGCATGTGCATGTGGAGCATGTATGCCACATTTGTTGTAGTCTCAGCATGTTTGCATTAATAAACACTTTGCATACTACGTCATTACTTTGCTACAAGTTATGCATTGCCATATGATCGTGTGATCAGTTGCCAAGCCAGTGCTTGTTTTTTGTTATTGCAGAAGTTTTATGTTGTGGGCTCAAACAACACGGAGACTAAATTTCGTGTTTTTAAAATTGATAGAATGGAACCACAAGATCTGCATATTATTGATGACAAGGTTGTGTATAAATTGTGTTGTGTATAAATGTAATCAATATAAATATGATCAGTCATTTAAATAAGTGTTTTTAAAGAATTTTTTATACTGGTTGTGATTAAAATTTAATATTTGTAATGTCTTGTTTCCGCTGTTTTTGTATTTTACTGTTGCATGTTACAGGTTGTTTTGTTGTTAATTCTGTACATTTGTTGATGATGTAATGACTGATGATGCAGGTGGAATACAGCAGAAAGGAAATACGGGAATTGCTGCGAATGATTGATGTCGGAAATCGATCTCGGTGGTCACAGAAGGGAGCATCTGGTCTGAAACGCACTGTGTCTGCGTTTGGCATTGTTGGTATGCACTGCTCAATTTCTGACTTTTTTTCTGTTAATTATTTTAGGTGAACTATGAACTGTGCAATGCTGACTAAGATCACATTGCTGATCACAATTTTATTGTGTGCATTTACATTTGAAGTTCAGTTTTTAGTTATCGGTAATTGACTGTTAGATTTTTGTGATGTCTTTCATGTCACAAAGGTATATTTCTTTAAATTCATTTTGGTTACTTTGCTCTAATCTAGTACAACATAGGTGAAATTGCTAGCCAGTGTAAGAAAAATGAAAACTTGTGTGTGTTGGGTTCATAGGTTTTGTGAGGTTCCTGGAAGGATATTACATGGTGCTGATCACCAAGCGTCGACGGGTTGCACTAATTGGTTGCCATGCGGTGTTTAAAATTGAAGACACATGCATGGTCTACATTCCCAATGATCTCGTGAGGTCTGCACATCCGGATGAACCGAGGTATGCCAGATAATTTGCTGAGATGTTTCAGAGATTACTGTTTCTTTTTCTGATGAATACAAGATAGGTACTTGTTTGCGAAACACTGTTTTTAGCACTTTTTTGCTTTAGTTGATAAAAGCCACTGATCGTGCCAATGTTTTGGTGTCTGCTGTAGATATGTGAAGATGTTTCAGAATGTTGATCTATCTAGCAACTTTTACTTCAGGTTGTTCATTCTTGTTACCTGCCTTGTGCATTACTGATGTTTGTCATATGCATTACCATCAGTTATCAGTTACGGTAATTGATGAAATAACATACTTTTTGGCAGGAACACTCATGTAGCTTCAGGTAACATTGTGAACATTGTATTAGACATGGGACATGTAAAGACATGGGAAGGGGGATTTAGGGTTCAGAATCTCCAGTCAAAATTTGCATTGCAGTTTGTAACCAAACCATTAACTACACATAAGGGACTGGTTACTACAGATTGCCTACAGCAACTGTGCCACTGCTGATCCCCACACAACTTTTTCTTCCTTGTTTTCAGTGATACTATTTAGTACCAGATGACTATGTTCATTGTTTTGATTAATGCTGCCATCATTACCTCTGCCAAGGAGGTAATGCTTTTGCCGGACTTTGTTTGTCTGTTTGTCTGTGTGTTAGCAAGATAGCTCAAAAAGTTATGGACGGATCTTTCTGAAATTTTGAGGGTACGTCAGGAATGGCACAAACTACCAGTGATTCAATTTGGGGTGATCCGGAAGGAATCCTGGATTTTGAATCATTTTGAAATTTTTGTTACCATTGCTTTCAATGAATGGGGCATAAGGGAAACCACTGCAAAACCGAAGATGGTGCTGCCACTTAGCGAACAACATTGCCTTGGCGGAGGTGTGCGGGCTTTGACTGCTTTCTAGTTGTTGTGGTTATTGCTCAGTGGTGCACAAACATGTTCAGCTCAGGGCCACTAAATGTGTTCTTGAAGCCACTGCAGCAGATCATATTTCAGCAGAATCATATATCTGTGAACCTAACTTTGTTTTTGTCATGGGATTATATGCAATTAATGCACCGTAGAAAAACAATTGTAATGGTTGCTGCCGTTTGTTTATGCATACAGTTACAGTTATGATGTGACCCACACTCTGCAGTTCAACATGGCGGCTTGCAATCTGCCAACAGTGATGACGACATCAACTGTGAATGCAGACGAGTCGTCATCGGCAAAGTTCTGGCAGACTGACACTGATGATGACCGAGTGGTTGATGACAGCAGCTCGTGTGCTGAGAGAGACGTGGAAGATGCTAGTTGTGTGCTGCAGGCCGACTTGTTTTACGATGACAACCATGCTGCTCATGCTGCTGCTGCTTGTATTGATACTGTAGACAGCGGTGATCAGACAGTTGTACTTAAACACATGAGATTACCACAGCACTCCTCCGCTACTGATGGAGGTAGATGAGGTTATGCTGCTTCCCATGTGGTTCTCTTTTTACAACTTAGATTTGTTTTACTGATGCCGAATTTGTGTATTAATATTGGCTTTTTACACGTATTTGGCTTTAACTACAGCAAATTTTTCTCCGATGCTGGAAAAACTGGTACCAGAGTTGTGTGTATCATCAGCCACTAACTGTTACTGAATCAAAGTTACTGAACTCGCCTCACTCATTATGACTGGACAGGTACCCACTGCCCTGTCTTAGCTATGGCAAAGGCATGCATGCGTCAGTCTGCGTATCTGTCACACTGCAGTATTGTGTCAACACAGTGCAAACTTGGATGATGGATCGTGTAATTTTTACTTTTGTCAGCTGCAGGAAAGATGTTTAGTTTGTATTCATTATCATTCTAGCTTTTCACGTGTGTCGTTGTTTCATAGGTTCGGTGTTTTATGGCGTGCGTACTGCACCATACTGGAAATATGTGTGGAATGAGTACCTACTGAAGAGAGTCTGTTGTGATCTGCACTCTGATTGGCTACTGTATATCATTCATGGCTTTATCGGCCAGTCAAGTATACTTTCTGTGTGATTTCGGTATTATTCCGTAGTATTATCACATCATCCACCAGGCTGTATGTGGTGTACAGAAAATTTCAGACTGGAACAAAACTTGTGTTGGATGTTTCACCCAATAATATTAAACTGTCAGGTCTGTAAAAATGAGTAAGGAATGCATTTGAATATGAATGCATTTGCTGTTGTTCAGTGCATTGGTTTACATTGTGGCATCTATTATAAATCCGTTGCTGTTAGCCGTTCTTGACTGCGTATAACAGACATCAGCGTGTTTGGTCGCAGCATCTACTTGACACTTGTTTCACGCCGTTCAAATCAGTTTGCAGGAACAAGATTCCTGAAACGCGGAGGAAATTCCAGCGTGAGTAGTTCCGTAATTTCTTCATTTTTGATTTATGTACTAGCTTGTAGATTTTTGTATTGGTTAGTTATAGGGATGTGCAGAATGGTTTTTGAAGTTTGATTTGATTTCAGTTCCGTTTTATGACTGCAGTTTTTTGGTTTTGAATCATCGTGGGTTCATTTTCGTTGAAAAACTGGTTTCAGTTTGGAATTTCTGTGAATCAGTTTTGTTGTTGTCAACTAGTGAACTACTCGCTGAAAGCGATTTACACATAATTGTGTTTGGTCGGAAATCATGGTCAAGGAAGGATGCATTTTTGCTGAGCATAAATTGATTACCGCTGCCATTTGATTGATCAATAAAGTGACTGATTGACCTGCACTGTAGGGTGCTGTAGCTAATGAGGTGGAGACAGAGCAAATAGTTTACAATGCATCATTGACACTCTATCACAAGGCTCGCTTCACATCATTTGTCCAACATCGTGGTTCCATCCCACTCTACTGGTCACAGGATATCAACAAGATGGTGCCAAAACCTCCAATTTCGTGTCAGTACCACAACGTTTTATCATGTGTGAATGACACATTTATGCAAAACTCGTAATACGTTTTATGCATTTCCAGCTTGCCTCCATTCTTTGTCGTTATTTTGTACACCAATAATGGTATTCTGGGTTACAGAAATGCTACAGATAGTTAGCACTTGAACCCTTGTTAGACCACAGACCTTTTCCTTTAGTTAATGCTCAGGTTTTGGAATCTGGCATAATCTTGATTATTGATACTTTAGAAGAATTAAACTTTTCAGCAAAATTTGAAACTAGCAGTATGTTGCTTTGTATGTTTTGTACAGTGGATCAGGCAGATCCTTATGGGCAGGTAGCTGGACAACATTTCAACGAACTAATCCGTCGTTTTGGCTCGCCAATCATAGTCCTCGATCTGGTCAAGGTTAGCAGCTGTGTTTGTGGCAAAATATTATTTACCTTTTCTTTAGTATCAACTAGGAATTGTCTGTACCAAGGTTAGTGAAGTTTATCTGATTCAAACTAATTTGTTTTTAATCATTCTGCAGCCATTTTACCATGATGAATGTTTGATTGAGCAAGTTACATTGTGACTCTGAGGTCATGGTTAAATGTGAAATAAAATGTTGCAAAGTATTGCAAAACATTTTTGGCCTGATGAACACATCATGTAGAGGATATGCTGTGGTTACATAAGAAAACAAATAAAACATTTTGGCATCATTTTTATTTTCCATGTAACTACGGCCTAACATATCGAATATACTTATTGGACTACTTTGAGGCAGATTGATGCTACACGCTTCTCAAGGCTGAAGATGTTTTTACACTCAAAAGCAGCTACTGCTTTCAGCGCATCTTAGCCATCGTAATTCTGTCTGTCTGTCTGTCTGTCACACGGGTGGATCAGACAAAAACGGTGCAAGCTAGAATCACCAAATCTTTACCGTCGGCTTCCAGTTTCAGGAACCGTTAAGCTTTTCCATAAATTCGAAGGGGGTCACCCTAAACAAGGGCACTAAATGAGAGGTGAGTGGGCAAAATTTGTGATGTCTGGCCAATAAGTCGCTGTATCTCAGTAACAGGTCGAGATAGGGCCTAGGTTACTATTAATCACTAATAGGAAGTCGTACACTGGCTCTCGATTGGCGCCAAATTCAATGACCTTGAATGACCTTGAATGCCAAAATAGATGGTTTTATGGATTTTTTTGGTGATTTCAGGCTGCGACATAAGTCTATATCATTCACAAGGTGGCGCCACGCTACTATCATTATGCGATCCAGATAGAAAATTTGGTATTATTATATTAACTTAGCACCAACACCCCAATTTTCAGCTAAACTACTGAACTGGAACTGCCACAGGCTTTCGCACATCTCGTGAGCTTTAGCTCAAATTTCTTGTTATGTATTACTTCTGATAGGCTTTGGAACACACATAAGTTAATTGCTGGTGCTTATGATTATATTAACTGTAATGTTTGGATATGCTGATGTAATTGATGAGTGTAATGTGTGGGTATGCTTTATTGGTTTAGAAATATGAGAAGAAGAAGCATGAAAGTATTATTAGTGAGGAATTTGTCGTGCTGCTGCAATACTTGAATCAGTTTCTGCCCACCGAGCACGCTATTCGCTACATTGGTTTTGACATGGCTCGAGTCAGCAAAATGTCAGTGTGTTATTAGTTTTAACATTTTTACTCCTTGCATGCTACGTTTTTAACATAGCGAAGAGGAGTATATGAGATCAGTGTAATATTGAGGACTGACCAACCAATGACCAACCTCTGTTCCTGGAAGAGCCTTGCTGAAAAAAGTTCAAACGGCCATATCTCCATAACGGTGCTAGAGAGACGCATGGCCACTATAGACCACCCATAGGAAGTTGATTGCCGCAAGTCGAATGGTCACGTGACCGATGACGTCACGTGACCCCAAACGGTCAAGGTCGTGATCTAGTTATCTTTGAGGTGCCATATCTCTGTAACGGTGCCAGATAGATGCATGCGTTGAGGTATAACAAGACAAATGGCAACTAGCATTATCGACCATTATTGGAAATTTTTTCCTTTCAGTTCCTAAAATCGGGCAATATTTTATTAACTTTGTGGAGACAATTTCCAATAACGACCTCGACGCCAGTCACTATTAGTATAATATTAAACGGGTCTCGATTAGATGCCGGGTCTCTAATACAAGCCGAAAGGAACTAAAAAGCTCTTAGAGAATACAAAAGAAAATTATGCGCACGAGGAGTACATTAGATTGGTTACAGTCTAATATTTCTTGTTACATTTACTTTTAAATGCATCATTAGTTGAAATTATGTGGTATATTTAGTGCTATAATGATATTGGTTGGTCAACAGAAAAATGATCTGGCCCATTGGAAGTCATACTTCAACATTTTGATAAGTTTGCTTACATGTAACCACTTTAATTTAAACAAAACTTAAGTTCTAGTTGTCTTAGTAGTGCAAGTATTTTCTGTGTTTGGTGTTTGCTTAATGTTGTAATAATTGTGACATTGCTGTTATTGTAACTAGACACAGATGTATTATCAATATCATCCAGCCTTGTTACTATTATATATTGCACGTTTAAGAAGTGGAAAATTTATAATTAGTTTCACTTTTCTGTAGCAAGTAATTGATGTCAAACCAGGCATTGTTTTTCCTGATTATTTTGGGGCCGTCCTTCTTAGAAGGAGGCCCCATTATGTATCGATGCTGTCCATCTGTCCGTCTGTCCCGTGCCTCCACCTTGAGGGAAAACGAAAAGGCCTACGAATACCAAACTTGGTAGAAGGGTCCCTGGGACACGAGCATCCCGTGGACCAATTTCAAGGTCAAAGGGTCAAAGGTCAAGGTCACGGCAGCTAATTGCGTTGTTGGCGAAAAATCCACCTCCACCAAAGCATGCTCACCATGTAGCGTCGTCAAGTCTAAATGATTCACGAGATGGCAGCACTTGCTGTTACCGTGTGGTAGCACGCACGTACTCAACTGCAAGGACGGCCCCATAGCAGGCAGTCCTTCAACGGCTGCACACTCTTGTTATATTACTGTGAACATAATATTGATCTTATGAGCATTGTAGGTACAGTAAATTTTGTTTGTCATTTGCGTGTTACAGCAAGAGTTCTAACGTGCTTCATCGACTGGCGAAGATTGCTGAATATTGTGTCAGAAAGACGGGGTTCTTTCAGAGTCAGCCACCATATTACTGTCGTCGACTGCGGCCGAATTCAAGGTGCATGTGCATCTCACTGTCGCTGCGCTTATAATTTTTACCATGCTTTGCCAATGCTCGTTAATGCCACAGCAAGGTTTCAAGGTCTGTCTGTCCATCTGCATGTCTATCACGTGCTATCGCAGAGCTTAAATGATGCAAACTTGTATCAGGAATTCTTCAACATCAGCTCCATGGAGGTGTCTGTTACCAGGTTCTGTGAAGGTTTTCAAGAAATTCAAAAGGGGTAACACTGATCAAGGACGATAAAGCCACATTCTTAAGAGTAGCATTGTGATGAAATAAAATGCATGAAGCTGATGCCCAGTTTTCTGAGTGCCTTCTGCTTTCTTTAAATTTAAGCTCGCATTTAAAGTGTTTTTGGTATTTTTAGCCATCTAAAATATTTTTTTTCTGACAAGTTGTGAGCAGAAAAATGTGAGAAGAAAAATGCATTCATCTTGTGTGGCAAGTTCTAGACTTTTTGTTCTGGCGCATCTGCCTGGTTTTCTGCAGCAGGTTTTGAGCTAGATCAGAGGAATGAGATTTCGATCGAAGTATTCACCACTAACACTTAGCATACTGATGATGTGATGTGCAACAGGCACAGTGCAGTAATCTGTGGTCAGCGACAGCATGGAGTTGTTCGCACAAACTGTGTCGACTGTCTTGACAGGACGAACACAGCACAGTTTGCTATTGGCAAAACAGCTCTTGGCATGCAGGTTAATTACTGTTAATAGTAATTGTACCTTGTGTATTGGCATAACCATTGTATGCATGCTTAGGTTAGATCTTGTTTGCACTAATGGACAGCAACACACTGTTTGCTATTGGCATTGCATGCAGGATAGCTGTTAGAGTTGTTGTGCTTCGTCACAAAATACATGAATGCAACTGGTCCAAGTCATGTTACATGATGTTTATTAAAATGAGCTGTTGCCCGGCTGGGCAATATTGTCATAGCAATATTGGCTTTGGTTTGAGTTCATTACTAAAAATTTGTTATTGGAAATTTTTTCCTCAAAGTTGGAGAATATTGCCCTAGGCCAATGGCCAATGGGCAATATTTGTCCAGATTCAGGGAAACATTTTCTTTGCTGAGAGCCTCATAATATGTCGGCTTGGAGCCAGCGTGTTTTCCTAGTCAACTAGTGCATGTAATGCTGCTGATGAACATGACGTCTGTATATGTATATGCTGTGCAGCTGCATGCTCTCGGTATCATTGACAGCCCACAGCTGGAGTTTGAAACAGACTGCGTCAGGTCACAAACAGTTACATTTTTCTGTGTCATCAGCGAGTCACAAAACAAACAAGAAACTAGGCTTTTGTCAATATCTGTACCATATATAGACAGATTTTCCCAATTTGTGCTAGTACACTTAGTAGGAAATTAGAAATTGGCTCTCCTTTTAGAAACTAATATTCACAAAGTAGTGTAGTGATACCTTGGAGGTGTGTTGAGATCTGTCATGGATATTTTGTTGCAAATTTCATGCTGACTGTTGCAGTTAAAGAATTTCGAAGAAAATCGGTCAGTTTTTGTTAAAGATATGGACAAGGCTTATGGTACTTTCAGACACAGGTCTCGTGGAAAGCATTTGGAGATTGCTCGAACATGAATATCATTGTGAATTAGCAATTGTTTCACAATTATTTTTTCTCAGGTTTTTATTCTTTCTTCTGTTTTGCCTTATAAACTGGCATCAGCTCTAAAACGTAAAAATGTTAAAGTCAAGATCAAAGTCAAATGTACTCTTTCTTTGATGAAATTGTGAAGTATAAAAAGTAGATGAATACAAAATATGATAACAGTTTTGTCATAACTGTCATGAAATGAATGATAATTTTTTTTCACAATAAATGATAGCAGAAATAACATAAATTTTACTAAATTAAAGTCAGTAAGATGGGATGTTTGGTCCAGAAGCTGCCTTTTATGTTTTCTGTTTTTTTTTAATTATAAATAATTTTTAGTTACCAGAGGTGACAGTGTTTGACAGTGTCATTCTGTTTCATACAATTGGACGTACATATTGTGTAACAGAATGATGGAAGACCTGTATGAAGACCAGGGAGACACGTTAGCGCTGCAATATGGTGGTTCTCAGTTAGTTCATCGTATCAAAGGTTATCGTAAAGTTGCTCCGTGGACTTCCAGCTCGCGCGACATCATGCAGACGTTGTCACGCTACTACAGCAATGCGTTCTCAGGTGACGACATTCATGCATGTTTCCTGTCGTATGTGAATAGCTTCTGTCGCTATGGTTGTATGATTTTGGCTGTTTTGAAGGCTGCGTAAATCTAGGCTGTCTGGGTTTGGATTATGTGGAGATCTTCAAGAGACAAATCTTGGTAGATTTGTTTGGCTGAACTGTTCCAACATTATCTTTTTGTAAATGTTTACTGGAAATACTGTCAGCATGGTAGGGAACTGGCAGTTTTTGCCTTAGTGGAAGTAATGCACCTAGTGAGTGAGTGAGCGAATGGTGAATATAGTTTGATTGTATTTGTGTCAGTATGGTAGGGATAATGCTAGCGACATTGGCAAAGGTTGGTGCATTTTGATTGTTGTCCTGTGTAGACAGTGACAAGCAGAATGCGATCAATCTGTTCCTTGGCATGTTTGAGCCAACCGATGGCCAACCAAACATCTGGGAGTTGACAACTGACTTCTATCTTCATAACAGACCATCACTTGGTGCCGACTTGGGCCGCAGTCGCAGGTCTTAATAGCTGAACTCGACACAATTATCTAGCTGTCTTAAAATCTGACTGACTTCTCCATTTTGTCACCAGAATTTTTCACAAGAGGCAAATCAAGTTTGAAAAATAGTTTTTTCGTTGCAGCAGTTGTCATTAATGTTATTGATGATAAATAATAAATAAATTCAGTCTTCATGGGTTCTATTGTTTTTGTTGATATTTTGTGTTGGTAAGTTATGGTGAAAAAAAATCAAAATTTTCAATTAGTGTCTTTTATTGTTGAGTGGTATTTTGTATTATTATGTGTTTGCACAAGAAACGTTCAATAAATTCCAGGACTGCATCCTTAATACAACGACAGTAAATTGCACATTTCTGACAGTAATGTTACTTCTCAACATGTTCTCCTTGCAGTTCACTGCAGTGTTCCCATTGTTCTACAACTTGGCTAGAATCTGTAGCCTGAAGTTTCTGTTGGCATCTGTAGAAATTTTTGGACACATTGCTGTAGAACATCTTCATCGTTCTTGAACTTAGTGTATCCAAGTGATTCGCTCTGTGGTCCAAACAAATGAAAATTACTTGGAGCTAAGTCTGGGCTGTATGGTAAATGCTGTAGCAGTTCCCAGCCCATCTCTTAAATTTTCTTAACTGTCTAATGGGCGTGTTGCACAGTGGGGCACTGTTGTTTTAAAGAATGACACCTTTCTGCAGCAATCGTGCTCAATTGCTGGGAATTGCTGGTTGTAATCGGTTGGACAATAATGCACAGTAATATTGTTCATTCACAGTATGCCTTTCAAGCAAGAAGTTTGCAAGAACAATACTTCAAGTAAACCAAAAAATGCTTTGTCTGCAGCGGACCGTTTTTGCCATATGCATTGCTTCAACATGGACATCATCACTAACTGGCTGATGATCGCTGCAAAAGTGGGCAACCTATTCGAATACTTTCAAACATGATAAAATGTCACTGCTAATTACTACAGATAATTTACAATAAATTTCAGCACTTTCTACGCCTTCTGGGACTAGATAATTTTATGATTATTCTCTGCCTACGCCAAACATCAACGCCCATCATTTATATCTTAATAATAATGATGTCACAGCGTGATGTCATAAATGAAACCACGGTAAGTGATATACAATACTGGCTGTAGACATAATAGTTTTTTGTTTTTAACTGTCACTGTGTGCTTACTGAGAAGAACAGTCCTGGAATTTGTTGAACGCCCCTTGTATGTGTTGTAGGTACACGCAGTGGTGGGATTTGTGTGCCATCAGATATCTGCCATATTCCTGTGATGATGGTCAGTTGATTTATTTTTCTTTCATTCTTTTACTCTGACTTCCATTATCTGTGCCACTGTTCTTGCATTTCTTCTCCGTCTTTGCCTTTTGACTATATTACTAGTGCTTTCTCTGTTTCTTGGAGCAGCTTGGGAGGCTGATGGGGTTGTCTGATGTATTTGAAGGAAGTGTGCATTTCTGTACACTAACAAATATGTTATTCACCCAGCATGCAGTCAAGCAATTTATCAAGTCTGTCACGCAGTCATAACCTCGATCAGTGATACAGAGAGGTTTGGTCATGTTGAACACTGCATGTGTTTATTTGTTCACTTCACTGCAGTGATCGACGCTATTCGTTTTCAGAACTGTACAGTTCTCGATCTCTGGAAAGCATTTATAGTTTACATTTTTATGTTTTGCTCTGTACGTGGCATTGGTTTCAGTGATGAAAGGCACTGAGGAAGAAGAGGATGTCAGTCATCAGCAGCAGCAGCATGAGCAGCGGTTGATGATGATTGTGAAGACGGATGATCACGATGAACGCATCAACGGCTTCTGGGAACACTATCGACCATATGAGCTGACCGTCCTTGGTGACCAGTACTCGTTCAACATGCCTAACAGCGTCAGGTTAGATGTTGCACTTTGTCACAGTCAGTAGTCTACATGAGTCTGTGGATCTGTATAACACGGTTATAAAAAAGCAAAAAAATACAGTTATCGTAGGTGTAACTCTCACTTGTTTATAAAGAAACAAAGACGTACATGAAAGTAGTGCTTTTTCATTGCAGTACTTGCTTAATTTGCTAGCCAAATGTTAAAGAAATATTTGTATATTTAGCCGCATGGTTGCTTGATGCTGTTAATCACGATTTCATTAAGTTTTTCATAAGTTTTCTTATGTTTTTGTAAATTTTATTTTGTTTTGGTCATGATTTTTTGTAAGATATTTTGTAAGCCTAATTTTTGTAAACTGTTTTTTTGGCCTGTCTGCAATGTGCTCACAGCTTGGTTGAAGACTGCTTTAAAACTTGTTCTGAGCAAGATAGAAGTAGTGGAATTTGACCGTTTTTCCTGCTGAGCACCATGAATGTTAATGAGGACATTTGTAGTTTGTTAAGCTGTTTAATATTTGTGCAGTACTGTTTTGTCTGGTACATTGGTGTAGGGATTTTATGCCAAAGTATGCCAACAATGTCAGTGCTTTTACGTTGCGAGTTGCGCCTGGCAGAAGACAGGAAGAATATGGGTAGCTTTACTGTTTTATCTTTTACAGTCAGTGGTAGTATTAGTCATTGTCACTATCAACATTGTTATTTATTACTGATGCAGACACTACTTTTCAGATTGTTAGCATCCATTGGTTAGCTGTTTAGTTTTACACATTAAGTTTGCAAAACTTTCACACCACAGCTGATGTTGATAGCTCAGTTTGGTCGTAGTTGCATGTGAAAAAAATTGTTAAAATGCTGCGCAAATATTTCATGTTATATGACTACATCTAAAACGATTGCGCAAATGTTTTATGCTAGGACATGAAAGAAGTTTGGAAAAATTTCAGTATGTTGGAGTGTATAGATAGGTTGTTAATGGTTACGTGTAAAGTAGAACATCGTGTTTTACTGCAGTCAACTTCCCGGCGCTAAACCATAGGCCACGAAAGCTGAAACTGTTTTACACGCAGCTGCATCTAAAGCATTTTTGCAAATGCTTTAGAGATGTGATTGCATGTGAAATTTTTACATGTATTTTTTGTTTTGCTAGAAGTTCAGCTGCAGAGGCTAATCCGAATGTTTCGGGCAAAGATTCAACGTCTTCGACGACATCAACCGGCTCCGAGGGCAGCACCAGTGACAGCGGCGGCTCAGAGATTGAAGGAAACCTGGATTCCTCAGACAATGACCGGAGTCCTACTCTCAGTGACAGAGCGAGTGGTCTGATCTCATTGAAGGTAGGCAGGTGCGTTGCTAGTACATTAGAGTAGGCCTATACAGTGCTTTGATGATGCTGTTTATGTTCATTCACCGTTGTCATTTATCACCATTCAGCCGGAAAGCTGATATTCATTTTACCATCCTGTGGAGGGTAGAAGGCTGAGTTGAACTGGTGTCCAGTTACATACTGTTATGGGTTACTTGTCAGCAGACAGGTACCCATAACCATCTAGGTAAAGTAACTTTATTTTGCAAGACTTATGCATTTTAGTGCTTGTTTTTCAGCTTATTACCAGCTTTCAATTCTGTTGTCCCAAAAAACAAATGCTACTTTTGTACAAGAATGTGTTATAAATATAACTGTTTTATCATGTTAAACACGTTTAGCAGCAATTAAAAAACATTTGTAAGGTGTCGTCAGGTTGTTGACAGCTGTTTGTGTAATGTTAGGACTTGTTTTCAACGATGAAGCAGACATATGGAGTAGAAATTGTTGAGCCAGATGAATCGAACGTGGCCATGTATTCTCGGTATAGTAATGTGTTCTATGTCGCTGAGTTCTGTGCACTTACATTTTTACGCGTGAAAGCAGTTACTGTTTTAGTGCATTTAAGCCATCGCAAAAAAAATCTGTCTGTCTGTCTGTCACACGGGTGGATCAGTCAAAATCGGTGCAAGCTAGGTCACCAAATCTTCATGGCTTGGAAGTCTCTAGTTTCAGGATCCGTAAAGCTTTTTCATAAATTCAAAACGAGTGACCCAGAACGAAGGAGCTAAATGAGAGGTTGCGATTTTTAGCCAATAAGTCGCTGTATCTCAGTAACAATAGGGCCTAGGTTACCATTAATCACTAATAGGAAGTCGTACACTGGCTCTTGATTAGCACCGAATTCAATGACCTTGGATGAACTTGAATGCCAAAATAGTGGTTTTATGTATTTTTTGCGATTTCGGGCTGCAAGACACATTTCAAGAGCAAATTGCACCAAAATCAATAGAGATAGACAAGCCGCATATGAAATTTTCAGCATTGAATGTAGATTTTGACATTCCAAGTTTCGATTTGCTAGGTTCGAGGAAACCTGCACACGAGGGCATCAAAGAGTGGTACCCCCGTATAAGTTGTTATTTTACCATTGTTGGCCAGTCTTTCTTAAAAACGGTTGCAGATCACCATTTGCATGCTGCCTATCACAACAAGCACCAGTGACGAACTTTTTAGTTGTATCAGCATCGATGACTATGAAAGACCCTGAACTTCCAAAATAAGGGTTTTATTGATTTTTGCGTTCAAGAATGAATAAAATTGCGACGAAATGGGTAGAGATAGACTGACAGTTTGCAAACAAGAACTGCTACAGGCTTTAGCGCATCTCATGAGCATTAGCTCAAATTTCTTGTTACTTGCACATATGAATAACAACGAGCAGTAGGTTAGACTGATTAAGAAGTTTTTAGTCAGTTGAAAAACAGTTTAAGAGAAATTTCTTGTTTTAATTTTATCTAAGCAGCAATCTATTGATTAATCATCGGAGTTTTAGCCATTATTGCTTAGTGATTTATGAGCACATTCTTGTGTGAGTTAGTTTTGTGACAATGTCATTGACTGGTTATTAGGTTTGTGAAACTTGGCGTTGATGCCATGGAACTCCCAGTCAAGCAGACAACAATGAACCGCTCCAACCTGTACGTGCAATCATTTGTCTACTTGTTCTTGTTAGCATGTGTTAGCATATGATGATGTTATATGCATCTTTATTCACTTGTTGGCACAAAAAAATGAATGAACTTAACTGCACTTTACCAATAATTGAATTTACACAGTTAGCACATGGTTTGCTACATATTTTGCACACAGCATTATCAGTATGAACTTTCGATGAAATTATTTTTCTATCTGTAATAACATTTGGCAGCTCAAATCCAAAGATTTCATGACACTGTCGTAGTTATTGTCACATCGGTAGTTGTGAACAAATTCATGACGAAACGATCCTTTATGAAGTCAAGCGAGTTGAGGTCCAATTTGTTTGTGGGCATCTCCTAGTATTGTATACTTTTTGCCAGCATTTCAAAATTGGCTTTTCTGAAAATTACAGATATGGCTGCTCGTAACGTGAAATCTAAGCAGTATTCATAAACGTTGATGTGATGTCAAGTAGTTTGATGTTTGTAGGTTGGACAGCAGCATCGTCTACACAGACAGCAGTTTCAGTGTAGAGCCACCACGAGTGTCCTCTCGGTCAATGAATATTTACCAGCAGTACGTGTCACGAGGACTTCACGGTGCAGGACCACCCACAGAGCATGACTTAGACGTCTATCGACAATATGTCCTTTCGTCACAGTGACTCCATCATCATCATTTCCGAGCCGTTGGGCGACGCTGATCTCTGTTTCTTTAACCATTTGTCAGACACCAGCTTAGACTGCCATACCACAGATATGAGCAGGATGACCACTTGTCTGGAAAACCTGGAAATGTCAGGGAATTTGAAACATGTCAGGGAAATGTCAGGGAAAAAATCTTGTCGGGGAAAAGTGCCCCAAAACTGTTCATTACTAGTTGAATATTTGCATTCAGTTGGGTGTTTAGTAGCATCCAGTTAATGTTCTTTGTTGTTTACATTTCTGGCCATTTGAATTCATCGAAAACTGCTTGAAATATGCATGTTTTAGACTCCTAGTGATAGTAAAGTTTACGGAGAACAATCAGTAGTAAGTGTAAGAAAGACCGTGTTCAGCAATGACTGGCTGAGTAATTCGAACTGGTCATCTTGGTTGGCTCGTTGTTCTGACAACCCATGCCTAGCCAGATGCAACATTTGTGTGAAGAATTTTGCATTGAGTAACATAGGGAAGCAGGCCCATCTACTGTGTAGCCTAAACTAAAGCATTAGCATTTCCTTCAAAAGCAGTGCATAGCAACATACATACATAGTGATTTCATCCTTTGTAATCGTGATGAATTTGATAGTCTGATTATTTGCATTAACACTAGTACTACAGCATACTAGGCCTATGATACTATGAGTATTGCTTAACATGGACATTAGTGCAGCGCATTGTCAGAGAATTGTCAGGGAAATGTCGGGGAATTTCAGAGTGTCTGGAGAGTGGTCACCCACCCTGTATGAGGCTTTACGTCCTAGCTTTACCTGGTACTTTTTGCCATGGAGGAAGGCCAGGCTGAGTTGACTTGGGTGGCTAGTTACATACCCTAGTGGTTTACCCCTCTGCCTGCGATTACCCATCTAGCTGCTAACCAGGCCCAGAATCGATTACTACATTGCTGCAGCCAAGGACGTTACCAGCTAATATTTACCTCCGCCAAGGAGGTTATGTTTTTGCCAGTTTTTGTTTGTCTGTGTGTGTACAAGATAACTCAAAAAGTTATGGTCGGATTTTTCTGAAATTTTGAGGGTATGTCGGGAATGGCACAAACTACCAGTGATTCAATTTTGAGGGTGATCCGGCAGGAATCCTGGATTCTGGATCACTTTGAAATTTTGCCATTGCGTTAAAGGGAGCATAAGGGAACCGCTGCAAAACCGAAGATGGTGACGCCACCTGGCGAATAGCTTGGCCTTGGCGGAGGTACCTGCGCTCTCCGAGTGCTTTCTCTAGTTGTTAATAGAATCTTTGCTTTCTTTCTGGAGACTTATGTTTCGAGTACGACATAATCGTGATGTGAATTGATTTGTGACAGTGACTGAAGCATTCCATTTCATAGCTGAAACAGGGTGACGATGTACTGGTAATAGGTCTTTTATGCTGGTATTAGTTACAGACTCAGATTGAGAACGAACTTGCAGTTTTCAGTCACAAGACTACATTACTGGTCATGGCTGGCTGCGTTAATTGTCTAGTCGCAAAATGTGCTTGTTTGTTTGTTTGTTTATAACATTTTATTTAGTACTATGTACACTTTACGTTGAGTGTTGAGGATTGCTTCCAGTCTATAAACAAGAAATTTGAGCTGATGCTCACGAGACACGCAAACTGTCAGTCTATCTCCAGCCATTTAGTTGCAGTTTATTCTTGAAGTGTGCACTTCAGCCGAAGATCGCAAAAATCAATAAAAACTCCTTATTTTGGAAGTTAGGGTCTTTCAAAGTCATCGATGTTGATACGACTGAAAAACTCGTCACAAGTGCTTGTTGTGATATGTAGCATGCCCATGCCTATCTGCAATCGTTTTCACGAAAGACTGGCCAACGTTGGTAAAGTAATGACTTTTACGAGTGTGCCGCTTTTTGATGCCCTCATGTGCAGGTTTTCTTGAACCTAAAAAATCGAGACTTAGACCGTTGAAATCTACGTTCAGTGCTGAAAATTTCTTACGCAGCTTGTCCTTATCTATCTCAATTGGTTTCGGTGCAATTCGCTCGTGAAATGTGTCTCGCAGCCTGATATCGCAAATAAATCCATAAAACCCCTATTTTGGCATTCAAGGTCATTGAATTTGGTGTCAATCGAGAGCCAGTGTATGACTTACTATTAGTGATTAATAGTAACCTAGGCCCTATCTCGTACAGTTACTGAGATACATCTACTCATTTTCTAAAAATCGCAATTTTTTCAACCCCCTCTATTTAGCGCCCTCGTTTGGGGTGACCCCTTTCGAATTTATGGGAAGCTTTATGGTTCCTGAAACTAGAGTCTTCCGGGCAGCCGAAGATGAAGATTTGGAAGATTTCGTTTTTGACTGATCCACCCGTTTGACGGACGGACAGAATTGCGATGGCTAAGACGCGCTGAAAGAGTAGCTGCTTTCGCGCGTAAAAACTGCTGCAACAAACTCCAAAATGTTATAAATTTTGACAGAGTAGGCTGGTTAAAGTTTTTAAACTAAACCTTAACATGGTCGTTAAGCTCTGTTCAACGCTAAGTACTGCCCACGGGTAGCCACTGCTGCCTGCTTCTGCGGGCAGTAATAAAGTGGCGCCATCTAGAAAATTACATCTGATGAATCCAGGCCGACTTGTTCAAACATTATGTATGCAAGAAACACAAAAACCCACGTGACCTTGACCTTTGACTGATATTTAATAGGTTCTATAGGTTGTCAGAGTCCATTTCGTGCTTAATTGCATCAAGCTAATGCAGCGGTTCAGTAGTAATTTATAAATCGCCCGTTTAACGGTATTGGAAAATAAACTATGTTTGCAATGACTGTTGTTTTTTGATTTATGTGCATTTGACGAATTACACACTTTCCAATGCTGTTATAGCTTATTTGAGCTGGAGAAGAACTGGTGATAGTAGGTTATTGGCACTGGCGTAGGCCGCGTAGCCATAGGGGAAAGGGCCCGTTCCATAGGGCGGGAGATACTGGAGGCACGTGCTCTCCCCCCAGAAGCCTACTCAGTTACTCAAAATAGTGTCAGAATGCACCAAAACACTTATTTTCACACACACAAAAATTCTGAACATTTTCTGAGGAGGGAACTATGCCCCCTCTCCAGACATCTTCCCCGGTGGGAGGGGAGACCTCTCCCCTCACCCGACCTCCAAGTGCCTCCCCTACATCCAGATTCTGGCGACGCCACTGGTTATTGAGTGACAGTTACAATTGTAGGTCAATTTTTTAGCCTTAGCATATTTGATTAGTCTATTTTACACGTCGTCGCACAGATCATTGGAGTTGTATCGGACATGGCGAAATGTGATCATCGTGATGACTCAAGTTGAGACGTGCTACACTTTTTCTGGAGTTTGGACCTTCTAAAACGATTCAAATGTAGACTCTGGTAAACCCGCCAGCTTAGTTTCGGTTCCCGGGGCCTTACACTTGGTTTGAAATTTCTGGAATTTTAAAGCTTGTCACTAAATCTTCCGAAATAAACAGATTTGTCCTGAAAATCTTGAAAAGCTTGCCAAAACTGTCAGAAAAAAATATTCATCTAATGGAAATAATGACAGATAGGCCCTATGTGACAAAATTGTTGTTGTCTGCAGTTAATAAAATACCCGTTTTGCAAGTTCTGACACTTCATTTTTGTGGCTTACACTTTTGTTGTATTTACTTGATTAAGTAATTTTAAAAATTCAGAATAATTTTGAGAGCTCTGGTTTTGCTAAAATATAGAACGGAAGGCCTCCGGTTTTTGACTATGGGTGGAGTATTCGTGCGAGTGTAATGAAATGTCACTCATGCTTGCCCCTCACCTTCAAGTTGATCGGCGTCAGGCCTAGCCTACTAGCACCATACGCTTAATTAATGATCGTATTAACGATCACGTCAATCTGCTGCACGTACGGTGCGTGGCGGGTCAAACTGCTAGCAGCTGTGTGCAGTGGCAGCTAGCAGCTGCAGAAATTGTGAGTTGATCGATTGATCGGATTTGCACGGCGGGCCTAGGATCAATGACCATGCGTCTCCAGCGCCGGCGAGAGCTCGAGCAGAAAGCACGTCGCTTGACAACAATGAAGCACGGCCGCCGGAGTGGAGTAGTCCGTCGTGGACCAGTGGGTTCATCCGACCGGACCTGCTAGTGCCTACAGTCGTCTTTTCCAATCTCATTAGTGACTTGAGGGTCTGTCGCTCGCTCGCTAGTGAATGATCGCTGCTCAATGACAGTCGTATAAGGAGCGTTCTGTTGTGTTCGGTGCAGTTCTGTCTGCCAGCTATCAACTCACAACGCCCATGCCGCTGCTACCGCCGCTGCTGCTAATGGAATGTTTTGCAAGCGTACACATCCCAACTGCCGTTACGTCCGGCTAGTTTCAGTAAAGTTATTTTATTGCATTACTTTTATCGAAGAAGTTATGTTTTCGTAGCCGTGTGCCTGTATGTCTGCGTGCAAAAGATTTTTTTAACTGGTGTACGAACGAATTTTGATAGTATTTTTATTTTAGTTTTGTGTTTCGGTTCTGTAAGGCAGCGCAAAGTTGTAAACGAGTGACGTCGCCGGGAAGCACGATATTCTAAACGTAAACGCATCGCGCGGTTCATTCACTACCACAGTAGGGCGCTCTTGCACAGATTCTTCCAGTATATGCAAGTAACTGATGATGCTGACGTTTGGGTATCTCCGTCAGCACACACTTTTGCGCTGTCACATTGTGACATCTGTCAGGATGTTCTGTCGCAGCCCGATATAACGCAATTGTGGACGCGAGACTTCACTGAATTTCTCGTGGGATTCCCATTGTGTCTCTTGCAGCTGAAGAAACCTGTCGTAAGAAAAACAAACAAAAACCCAATTTCGTGTGCCGTCTGTCACGGATATAAAAGGCTGATTTAACGCGCCGCGCGGCCGCTAATAGACTATCGGCGCTAAGCGCTAAGGTACCGACGGTCAGCAACGTGACATACTGACCAAACTGACCACTGGACCCTGGACACTGGTGTTCTACTCATCTGTACTGTAACTGCAGCAGCGGCGAGGTCAGAGGCCGTTCGTCAGTGTCAGATCACGAGCCAGTTCTGCGTCACGTGATCAATCTACATCAACACACAGTTCAGTACTCGCACGAACACAAATTCTTGTCGTCTACCTCAAAAATTGGGTTGGACGACGATTCGTTATCGAGGAAGAGGGCACCGACCCTTGAAAAAAGCACAGTTTCCGGTTCAAGAATGGACAAATTGGCAGTTTAATTGCCCAGGCACCTTTGGGAATCGGGGTCTCCACAAATTTCGTGAAAAATAGAAGGTTAGGCGGCCGCCTTTGTTTTTTAAAACTTGTTTAAACCATGTAAGTTTAGTTTAGTATATAATATTTTTAGTAATACTAACCAACAAAAAGCCCAGCTGTCGCTCAGGTAAGCCGACCGTAGAGTCTATATCCGAAGGCCAGCGTCCGACTTCCGGTCGCAGAAAGAAAGAGATTTCACAGAGAGACTGCAGTCCCATACACGCTATTTTGACGACGCTATATCGAACGCTACAATCAGGATACGATACTGTAATTCAGCGCACATGGGTGATGGCTGCAGACAGCAACTTTGCCTTCAAAATTGCGGCCAAACCGCTGCAAATCAAGACATGGTTAGAGGTTACTATCTATAGAAACTCGTCATTGCCCTATCCAACGATACCATCGCCGACTCTCTGCGACGTACTGTTTAGCCACATTACCGCACGATTGGCATAACGGAGTGCGTAATGACCTTTCAAAGTCATCCAAGCTAGGTTGATAATTTATCAACCTTGGCCCTATCTCTCACTGTGTCTGAGATACGGCGACTTATGGGTTGACATACGCCATTTTTCCTACTCCACTTTTGTTGAACTCCACATTTGAAAATGTTTCCCTTGCACTGCATGAAACTCTAGAATTTTGACTTTTGCTTGCGAAGAGCTGTGACACCGCGCTAATTAATCGTGTAATAAGTTTTCCTGTAAGATGTGCCGTTTGGCCACAATACATGCGTTACAAACGACAAACAACGACAGATAACAAATAGATGACCCATAGTAGCCTACCCAAGACTCGACCTTAACGGTCAGCCAAAAGCTAAAAACTAACAGAACTAGGCTAACAGTAGGCCAGGTGAATCATGTAAGCGGTAACCCCTGGTACCCGTCCACCTGAAAGTCTGTCTGAAACCGGCGACGAGAAAATGGGTGAAAATATGATGGAAGACTCGGAAGAGCGAAAGAAAAAGGGACAGATTTTGCTTTTCCGTTGACGAAATCCTGGATGCGCCACTGTGACAGAGAACTGCACAGAACGATACAAAAACCTAAATGTCAAAATCGAAACAAAAAATGCACGAGTATACTATATGAGAACCGGTAATGAAAAAAACACGTGCGGCGGGGGGGAATAACCTGTTGCCTGTTGCTGGAAGAAAAGCGAGTTTTAATTTCGAGGTCGGTCTGTGGTTTATCGGCAGCGTACCAGCAGCTGTAGCTATAGTCCAGCTCGACTTTCCGTGGTCGCGGAAGGTATGCTGGCGGCGTGGCGAGACGTGACGAAAATGCGACGAACAAACACTCGACCCGTTTGACGACTGACTGCATGCGAACTCTGGCGACCGAACGGCGCGTGTGGGAAGGTGATTTTGACGACGGGGAAGAAGGGGTTGGGAGGGAAGAGGCGAGCCAGGCTGCGGTCACTAAGTGGATTAAGCTGGATAAATCGTCGGACTATTAAGGCGGTGCGTCGCGGGGTCGTGGACACTGGCAATGGTTACGATCGTGCTGAGAATTGTTTGTTGTCGCTGATGTTGTCGCTGCTGCTGTGGCGGCGCTGTGCAGCTGCCGGCTGATCAATTCCACGCTGCCGTCTCTGCGTCTCCGAGAATTGCGAAACTTGCAGCCGTTCAGCTGTCGGTCAGTTCGCACGACTTCTGACGACTGCAGCACTGCAGTGTAACAGCTCAACGTAGGCATACGGAATTTTATTACGGACATAATTAGAAACGATCGCAAGACTCAAAACTAAGCTGAGAATTGCCGCTTAGCTAATACAATGAACCTTATACAGACGCTATAATGTATCTAATACAAATGTTTCTACTTTCTACATCCAAATTGGCGGAACAAAGTTTAATCACGATTCTTGGGCTATATGTACCCTACTTTTCCTGAAAGTTTTATCAAAATATGCTTAAACATTTTCAGGAAAAAAAACATCTGTTAATTTGATGTTTTTTCCTGAAATGGTAACAAATATCGGCCAAACAGACAAGCAAACGAACAGACCGGAAAACATAACCTTTTCCGACGGGGATTCGAATGGTTGTATAAGCATAATACAATTTGGTGTTTAACTTTCACAGAACGGACCACACAGGACAAGAACTTACAGAGACTTATGATAGTTCTGTTATCTCGTAGCAGTAATGCAATGCTAAAGGCTAAAAACATTATTCAAAATGTACGTCGCTAACCTTTGCACAAGCTGCAAAGACGACGAAGAGACAACACTGAGGTACGTAAATTGTGTCGCAATCGGTTATGTTTTCAGTGCTGCGGCGTAATAAATGAAACACCGTACGAGCTAAGGAGGCACGCTGGTATTCGAGTCAGCATGCAGATAGTGGTGGCCGGATCACACTGAGAGTCGTCAATAACGACTGATATATCATTGGCTGCAAATGCCGCTGCTGCTGCCGCTGCGGCTGAGGGGCAAGGATGATGATGACGTCATTAACCTTCGACTTTGCCACGCATGCAGACGAGGAATGACGAAAATGATTCAGGCAAGGCCGTCCCGCCAATAAATACGACAGAGATCAGCAAACGGCAAAGATGGCGGCGAACGTTCTGATTTCGGCAGTTTTCCTATACGTTGAGCTACGTCGTTATTGCTCTGTTCTAATAACTGCGGATGGTGGCTAAGGACGATAGCTGTTTACTGACGGACTCATGGTCCTTGGTCTAAGGGTCGGAGCCACTAAACACTGTCATCAAATGGAACAGGTGACCCCTTGCAGTGCCTGTGTCATGACGACGGCGCCATAAATATTGTCGTTATCATTATTATTAATATTATTATTATGCAGCCACTGTAATAGGCCGATTGCAAGTCATTCCTGTTCATTTCTCCTGCCGACTGTCTGCCTGTCTGTCTGTCCCGTACGCCGGGTTACTAACCTGACTAACAGGCATTAAAAACCCAAACATTTTGTGAACGTTTCCCAAGACAGAAGTAATCACTAAGCGGTGGGCCAATTTTTAGTTCAAAAAGTTTAAAAGTCCGAGTTTGGGATAGCTTCCGGTTGTGCAGGTCCAGGCGAAAAACCGACTAAGCGGACATGTTGTTCTAGCTGTTATTATAATAGGCTATTATAAGTTCTAGCATTATTATTATTTTCAGTAAGGTGTGATGTTTTTTTCATGACATGGCAGTTCCTCGCATTCGTGAATAGCGCCTACTCGTAAGCATCTCTTAATAATGCTAATTACTCTGTATATTGCTGGACGTATACTGTATTCCATCAACTTTACGGGACAAAACTGCGATGCTGACAAAAGTCGACTTTTGCAGTGTTGTCGAATAAAAAATGTGGCACTTTTCATCTTCGTTGTTATTCGCCGACTTGCGTCTGTAATCCAAACACTCCGAGCGCTGGAAGGCCAGCCCCAGACATGCCGACGTCCAGCAGCGCGATGCTGTGATTCGATTAAGAGCGTTGTTGATTCTAAGTGGTTTATGTTCGCCTTGCCTGATCCGCTTTTGCTGATCGCCAACGTTGCCGATTTTTATTGAATTCGCCGGCGACAGCGCCCGGCACTAATTGCATTCTGTTCGGTCGAATGTTGTCGATCGGGTCGGTCACATGGCCGCAAGCCTGCACTTGCTTCTCTGCTCTCGCACCTTTCTACCAGCACTACGCCGCTCACGTCATCTTTAGGCTATGTAACGTTTTCCCTGCGAGTTTGAATGAATACACCAATAAATGAATGACTAAATGAATGAATTTAATACCGCAAGATAAACTTGTAGCTGAATATGCACTACAATGCGTTCTGCATGTGGCACGTAAAATCCTGAGTTATTTGCAGTGAAAGCGTTGAAACAATCGCACAGTCCCGGCTCACGACGTTTCTCGCTGCATATTCGACACAGGCGGACAGACGACAGACAGATAGACGACACACCGTAGCATAAGCGCGACCGTTAGTAGCGGCCACACCGAAAGTTTAAAACGGCCAAAAAAAACGTAAGCCCCAGCCTAAGGACCAAAACGGTACAAAAACGTCCTCGGCTGTCAACGACGGTCATTTTCGACCAATAAATAAACAAACAAAAAATGAAAAAAATGAATGAAACCAGAGTCGCACAAATACTACTTTCACAGAACAAATTTCTAAGTGCGCGTAGTTCACTTGAATAATTTTTCTGCGCTGCGTCTGTTCCGACTGCGACGTCACGCGGCCGCTGAAATTGCAGGACTGAACAATGATGAATGGGATGAAAATTTCCAACACTGCGATTGTGATTGTCACCTTCCTGTTCTGCAATTTCAGCTTCTATGTCTCTATACGTTTCTGTACGTTTCTGTGCATCTTTATATGTTATCTGTACAGATCGCGCTATGCTGAACTCGTTGAATGCGTTGTTCGACTTCAGTTGTTTATCAACTAAGTTGTCGTCACGTTCCAATGTTCTGCTTCTGTGTAAAGTGTTTTGTAGCATTTGCTGTCACCGATGCTACTGGTAGTGACAAAAGTACTACTACTGACTACTGCTACCAATAATCATAGTGATAATATAACAATATTTTTCCGGAACTTCTATTGAGAGTCAAAAAATAATAACAAAGGTTTCAGCTTTATTAGTGCATTTAGCTGCAATAGAGTGCGGAACTGCGTTTTCCTTCATGAGCACCAAAACTGACGATATTTTAGCTTACGGGCTTTTTGGAGGCATGGCCAAAATAATGACGTTGCTGCTGATGGTGATGACGTTGATTATAATTAGAATTAATGACATCATTCATAGCATCCCATCGGCTCTGGGGACACATGAAGGGGCAGAAAAACGTCACATCAAACATTGTGTTTGTGCTTTGTGCTTTGTACTAAAACGTACAACAGACACTGTGCACAGGCGACTGGGTGTATTTTATAGCAAGCGTTCGTGTGTTAGCAGCGTGTTTCATACGACGTACGGTACGCAAGACGACGCGCTGTACTAGGCACAGCGGCGGATGGCGAAGCGCCAGGAAGCCTTGGAGTGGCGGCGTGCTGCAGCGATCCCAGACATTCTGCGACTGCTGCTGCTGCTGCTGCTAGTACTAACCTACTACTGCTGATAGGGACGGTTAGTGTCGCCGCATGACGTCGCCGTATGTCAAGTTGGTTCGCTCAGACATGTGTTACAACACTCCGCTGACCGGTTGTTCGCTGCTCAACTGTCTGCTGCTACTGGCGATCTGCGGCATTTGCGGTGTCTTTGCTGACGTTCTGACCACCGACGCAGGTAACGGTTGACCGAAAATGCTGGACGTGAATTTGACGGACGTGAAATTGACGAACCAAGTGTCCAAGCACAAAATTGACAGACAAGAAATTGGAGGACAAAATATACATCGTTTGAAAATAAATTACATTACAATGCAGTGTGCAATTTTTTAAACAACGGCAGAACACAAGTCACAACAGCGAAGTAAGTTGTAATATATGCATATGTATAATATATTGAAATGCATAAAATATTACGAAAACATCAACCTAAAATTAGATACAGGTGAGCAGTGATAAACCAAAGTCTACGAAATAATGTAAATATATGCTTATATATTCAGCCACTTGAAACTTGTCTTGCATTTTCATGTCCGTTAATTTTATGTCCGTCAATTTCATGTCAGGCTATTTCATGTCTTAAAATTTGTCTATATTTGTCTTCCATTTTCATGTCTGTTAATTTCATGCCTGGACACTTGGTTTGTCAATTTTACGTCCGTCAAATTCATGCCTGGACATTTTGATGGTCCGGCATTTTCATGTCCGTCATTTTCAGCGCCCCCGCAGGTAAGCCTATGCCCGTTCTCACAAATACAACTGAAAATTACTGAAGGGATTGCGGTTTTACGACGTGCATACTCGTATTTACGCCAGCTTCCACTTGGCAAAGCTACTCAATATGGACTACATTTTGTGGCATACTGCGTCTTCAAAAAGTTTTAAATCTTTGCGCTTGTTGCGTTAAGTGATGCTTAGTAGGCCTATTAGCTTATTAATATTGTTTTATCTGTTTTTGTAACCTATTTTTTGTAAGACTCGTCGACCACTGGAGTCAAAAAGATACACATCCGTTTGCTGGCGGTATCTAACAATGACTTAAAGCGTCATTTTTATGCCTCCGCCAGTGTAGTGGCCGGAGGCATTATGTTTCCAGAGTATTCATGCGTCCATGCGTGTGTGCGTCCGTGCGTGCGTGAATCCCGAACAAACACTGTTAGCAAGATATCTTGGAAATTTGTTGACGAAATTTGACCAAGCATCCACTACTAACAGACTACGAGGCAAGGATAAACGCTTCAAATTTTTAAGGTCAAAAAAATTAAAGGTCAAGGTCACAGTGAGGTCAAATATGCCCCCAAAATGCACTTTTTGGCCTTGTTAGCACGATATTTCGAGCGCTAGTTGTCACATGTTGGCGGAGGCATAATAGTCGACGGAGTCGTAATAAGTGAAATAGCATTATTGAACTTGCAGGAAGCTTATAGCCGGTCTGTATTAATGTATGCTTATTCTGCTCTATCACTGCACACCAACCAAATCGCTGAGTTAAATGCTTGTTGGAATAATGTTATTCGTAGAATTTTTGGGTACCACCGATGGAAATCAGTCAAAGCTGTTATATATGGACTTGGTAGGCTTAATGTTACTTATGAATTTCTTTTAAGAAGAATAAAATTTTACAAGCGTTTATTTTTTAAATCTGGGTTTATGCATAATATTT
>Ga0056128_1000651_pt1 | contig 33138 bp, 20 predicted proteins | sample WorMetLIZISLAND2_FD_71113 | JGI IMG/M metagenome (GOLD analysis project Ga0056128, IMG submission 71113) | Marine gutless worms symbiont microbial communities from Max Planck institute for Marine Microbiology, Germany - Olavius geniculatus... ...
GCCGGGCGGACTCACTTTGGGCTTTGCCCCAAATTTCTAGTTTCTTAAGTTTTTTTGTTGTTTTTGCAGAGAGGCCAGACTTTGAAGGTGGTCTGATTTTACGTCGTGGTTGTACAGTGGAACACGTGGTATGCATTTTATTTGCTGCTGGATTCTAAAACTCTGTATGGCAGGTTGACAGAGTTGTAGGGTAATTGTATATACTAGTTTTTAAAAATGGTTATTTATCTCCGCTAAGGTGAACGTAGTGAAAATTGGTGGAGATTAAGAGATCACTCATTCTGTCCATCCGTCCATTCGTCTGTGTACATCGTACAACATATCCACCACAAACCCACACTGAGTACTGACTCAGTCTGGGTTTGTGGTGGATATGTTGTACAATGTGCTTGTCAGGGTGTTTAGATGTTACCCCCCTTTTTCCCGTGCGAACCACGCACGTCTTTAATCAAGCTGATCAGAGCGGCAACTGACAACTAGCTGCTGCGTTGCGTTGGCCCAGCTGCTGTCTGGCAACCTTAATTCTTTAGCTTACGTTAACCCATGCACGCTCCATACATACTGTATAGTAGTAGTACTGGTAGTGCAGTAGTACTGTTGTAGTTGTAGTTGTAGTAGTAGTAGTAGTAGTAGTGTGTTAGTACTGCTATGGTTGTTGTCGTAGTTGTAGTTCAACTTGTTTATGCTTGTGTTTGTGCTTAAATTATTTCACTTGGTGGAGATACGCACTCTCATGAGCACGTTCTAGTAATGTGCATTTTTTAACTTTGATGGAGTGGATAAAATTGCAAAATTACAATGTCACATTGACACTATCAGTATAGTTTATAAGGTAAAGAATGTGAAAAGGCAGAATGCTTTATGTGCATTGTCTATGTGTTGTTAGGGGAAAGCATTTTTTTATATCACCGTAGAAAATTTACAAAATTATGTTTATGAGTACATAGCAGTTATAGTGGCTGTGATTTGTGAAGCTGTTTGTGTTTGTGTTGTAGTGTCATGTCATCCATAGGCTGCTTGCTCAACAGTTTAAGTACGCCCTCGTCTGGGTGAGTGACTTCATGTGTATGTCTTGATTTCTCATGCTGCTAGATAACAATCCATTCTGTTTGCTTATTAGTGATAGTACTGACTAGAGCATTAACGAAATTAAATAATAAATGAGGAGCATGGAATTTGAAGTTCAAATTTTCTGGGATTGGGAAGTCATGGAAAATAAATGAAATGGTTGCTGTATTTTAGACCCATTTTTTCAGCCTTTACATGCGTCATCATTGTCTAACTGTCAGACACACTCTGATCTGTTGTTCAGTATAATTATGGACTGTGTTACATATTCGGTTACCTACCACGTGTTTTGCGCTTTCATTGGTTGATTTTGTAAACAAATGTGAATATCTAATCTTACTTGTTTGATATCCACTTAATTAAACAATCTGGGAACTACATGGAAAATGGACATGAATGGTCCTGGATAATTCTGGAAAACGCACGTGAATAGTTCCTGGAAAGTCATGGAAAATCACTTTTACTGTTTCGTGTGCACTCCGTATTGGTATCTGTAGTTGTTTTAGTGTCATTTTAGTCATGGCAGTTGTACTGTAGCTTTGGATTGTTGATTAGTAGTGCAACAGTGAGGATGCTGTGATGGCGAGGTCATTGGTTCAACTACCGGTCGGATCACTATCAACTGGTTAGTACTCGGATGGGTGACTGTCTTTGGACAGGTAAACCATCTCAGTATATAATCAACACGAAGGTCCACTCAGTCTTCAATCCCTTAGGGGTAGGTAAATCGAGTACTGGCTTGTCTGGCTGGGGTTAAGGCGGGGCATGTTGACCTGTGTCTGGTAGCAGGCAACACTGTTTGATCTCCATATGGCAGCTCTGTAGCTCTTTGACATGTTCACAGGAAAAGCTATGCCATTCAAATCTTTGAAAGTTAGACTGTGTGTATGCTGGCATGCAGGGCACAAGCGTCATGTGGTATTTGTAGTTGTTGTTTTAGTGTTGTAGTATTCATCTTAGTTGTGTTTGCAGGGTACAAGTGTAAAGTACAGTCCACAGCGGGTGGGCCTGAGTCATCAGATGAATCACGACGACGTCATTCAGATTATAAAGAAATAAACACGTCGTAGAACAACAGCTGCAGCAATGCATCGGTTGTATCATCTGCATTACTGCTCTCCTCGAGTCATCTTTACACTCTGTTAGCAATACAACCGCATGATGGCTGTGATCGAGGGCAGAATGGCAAAACATCGTATCTACAGTTGACTGTGGCGAAACGTCCTAACTACAAAGTTCTTCAAAATGCTACTCAAATATTTCATTCATTTTATTACATAATGAAATATAGCAAACAAATCCGGGCATTATTTTTCGACGAACTTTACAAAAACATTTAGAATGCCGGGAGAAAAGTCTGAAAATATGAATCGTGTATGAAGTTGTTTTTAGTTTTCTTGAAATGTCGTCGACAACAGATAGGCTGTTTTGCCATTTTATGCTTGTGCTATGATTCTGCTTGTAACTGTGATGCAGTATTAAATTTCACATGGTGGCCATGAACTTGGAAAATCTGGAATACTCAGGGAATTTTACTGAACCTGAAAAACTTCGGGAATTATTGGGAATTTTGTGCAACCTCGGTGAAAAATTGTGACAAACAAAATAGTGTCACCGGATGCAGTTTCCGTGGTGCAAAAACACACTAAAATATGTTTGTGGCCAGGCTCTACCCCATAACATACTGGGGGAGCTTACTGTGAGTCTGTGCTCCTTTGGACCCAGATTACAATTACTTTTTGTTGAGATAAGAGGTAACCTATGGAAAAGTAGGTTTATAGCTTTGCAGTAGCCTGGAAAACTTGAGAATTTTTTTCTCTTACTTTCTGGCCACCCTGTTTCACTTCAGAAGAATTAACATCATTCTGCAGAGTGTGCCAAAACTTTCCATCTTCTGATTACTCAGTCAGCCAGTGTGATATGATTTCTTTGCTGCTTGGACACTCTGTTATAGCTTGGGTTAACAGGAGTGGCATAGAAGTCTAGTACTGGGCTTCACCTAGAATGACTACTAAGGAAAGTTGGGCACACTAAAGAAGATGGGAAAATGTTTGTAAATAACATGATCTGATGTGAGCTACAGCTATTGTTTGACCTTCAATATTAGTGTGCAGTTGCTTAAAGTTTTGTTCAACATAGTGTTTTCACTGTGCACATAATGTTGTTAATTGTTGAGCTATGATGGCTAACGTAGGCTGGGTTTTGCACTGTGATAAACTAATTATAAGCTGACCACTCCCGTTTGTAGAGGCCTACAGATACAATTTATAATAGTTATATTGTGTTAACATTGGTACTGTCAGCACTGGTCAAATTTTGTCACATTTTTGAAATGTTAAATTGTGTGAGAGCAGATAAATTTGACTTTTTAGTGTTGATAATGGAAAATGTTTTCAGTTGATTTGACGTTTTTGGCATTGTTGCTTCATTACCTGCTTCAACAGAATTACTGCTGTTACTGTAAAACTTCAAATTGAAGCCGGGTTCTGGATATCTGCCGGATGTCAAGGCAACTTGTACTGTTAGCAACTAGGAGCTTGTCAGTGGCAGTTCTAGGCCGCAATACCTGTTGGCACGGCGCCATGGCGAGCGCGGTAGCGTGAGCCTATAATGGGGGTTTAGGGGCAGAGCCCCCTGCAGGGTCCAGGGGCAGAGCTCTGGTCAGAGGGTCAGGGGGTAAAGCCCTCTGAAGCTAAAACATTTTTGTTTTTGGACGTTCAATGGAAGCTGTAAATTTGCCCACTTTTCTAAAAATTGTGAAACGCAAAGAAATTAAATATTTGTGTTATCTTTGCAAAAAACGATTGGTGGCCACGAAACTGAGGGGGCCTGGAGCAAAACTGGGGCCTGTGTCAAGTCGTCAAGGGGGCGGAGTCCCCTGAAGCTGAAGCATTTTTGGTTTTTGGACATTCAATGGAGGCCGTAAATTTGCCCACTTTTCTAAAATTTTGAAACGCAAAGAAATCAGATATTTGTTTTATCTTTGCAAAGATCACTGGTGATCACAAAACTGGAGGGGGGCTGTGCCCCTTGCCGGCTCGGGCCTAACACCACCACTGGAGCTCGTATTTGAAGTTTTACAATATATCAGTTTAGTGTTATGTCAGAGAAGTTGTTATTTCTTCGTCTCCAAGTGTGGTGTTTTGTTTTGTCTACATAGAAATGGAGATCTTGCATGATATTTTTTCTCCACTTGATAGGTACAACTATAGTACTATCACATTTTTTGGTTTGCCTCACATTTTATGTTATTCGTTAAGCAACATATTACACTTGCGGGAGATAAGATGGTAATTCGATAAAATCAGGACTTGTATAACATGCTTGTGATTGATTTCTTCATAGGATGTCATTTCACAAAGTAAAAACGTCGGATCCCTAGTTAGAAATTGCAGGCAAACACATGTGCACAGGCAATACACATGTAATGGAAGCAACCAAAGGCATGACAGTTGGAGACGAAAGAAGGCGTGTACTAAAAAAAATTCACAGGGTAGAGTAGAAACACGATGTGTGTAGGGCTATTCCATAATCTCATTATTTCATTATCCACAAAGTGCGGCAGTAGAATTATTTCAAAAATCGATCAATATTTGGCAGAAATGTGGAACAAAAGTTCATAGGCAATGGAACATGTTTAATTTATCAGGTCGAAAATTGTCCAATTGGCGGCAAGATCAGGCAACAGACATGTTTGACCAAAGGAACTAGAGTCATAAAAATCTTCTGGACATGTGTCAGTCGTCTCTCTCATGGTCTCTTTGATAATAATATTGCGTGTTATTTCCACTTTTCGTCAAAATACCAGATGACATTTGCATGAACATGGGAGTGCGAGAACATTGTAGTGGCCGTAGCACCGTACGTTGAAACTTGGACCGTCAAGAAACATTAGGTACATGTCGACAATTAGCTGAACCATTGTTTGTTTACTTTTTGCCGTGTAAATAAGATATGTTGTAAGTTAGTTGAAAGTTGCTATACTTTTGCAACGGGAGCATGACGCGAGTTCTTATTGTCGGTGCTGGAATCACCGGTGCTGTAGCTGCGTCGCTATTGAAGTGTCGTTTGCCGCAAAAATCGCATATTGCTGTTTGGGAACTCTGCAAAGGAGCAGGTGTCATGGTCATTCTTGCGCTCTCTTATTTGCACTTGAACTTGACTAGCCAATGTGTAGCGTACTACCTACCATTTGACGTTTAAATGGGTTTTTTAAATTAGTCTAAGCCACATCCTCTAAATTCACTAAGTTTTTTGTAAGTAAGTAAGTAAGAAAGTGCATGTTTAAAGTGCACAATGTCGGCCAGTGGCCGAATCTGAGGCACTAGGCTGAGCCGATAGGAGGAGCAGTAGGCCTGGTGGAAGCAGTAAGTTTTACAGAGGCAACGGAAAGTGTCTGCAGAGGTAGAGCTGCGGATGATAGAGGGTAGTGAGTTCCAGACTCTGGGGGGCTGCAATGCTAAAACTGTGGGATGCAAAGGTTGTGCAGACACGTGGTACCAGCAGCAGATTGGTGTTGGCAGAATGCAGAGAGCAGGTGGGAGTGTGATAATTGAGCAGAGAACGTAGATAAGCGGGTTGAGAGCAGTCGAGAATTGTTGTATATCAAGGTTGCAAGTTTGAATTCAATGCGTTGATCAATTGGGAGCCAGTGCAGATCCTAAAGAATATCATATGAGTGAGTACCACAAGGGAGAGCATGACTGGCAACAACTCTAGCCAGTGTGTTTTGGATGCAATGAAGACGATTGATATTTTTTTGAGTAGTGCCGAATAGAAAAGAATTAGCGTAGTTTAGGCGAGAGCAAACCAGGGAAGAAGCAACTGATTTGGCCATATTGTCAGTGATAGCTAAACGAATATGGCTGAGTGACTGGATGTGACAATAAGCAGATATTCTGTTAATTCTGTGTATAAAAACCTATTAAATAATTCCACTTTTCAGTAAGAGGTCGCCTAATGTCATCTTTTAGAGTGGCGAGTCATCAGATAATGCAATGCCACGTAGACAACTGCTGGGCATTCCCGAAAATATGAACTGCTTGCCGAAATCGCATATGGCTCTTGTTGTTGTGGCATTTCTTACATCTCGCGATATTTGCTGATGCGGCAAGCATTCCAGACACTTTGGCTTATTCCCAACAGTATAAAAGGTGAAAGTGATGATGTAGTCTTCGGCATTCTACTTAGCGCTCGGAGAGAGTGTATTGGCAGACGTTGCTGAGCTTTTGCCGTAAAAATAAGGAACGAAAAGCCAGGACAAAGCGATTCAGTTGGACAGACGAACTGAGCACTGAAAACCACTTTGCCATTATAGCCTGGTTAAGTGGACTACTTACGAAGATACAGACCGAAAGACCTCTAGTCTTAGTATAGGACTATAGTGAAGCGAGTCGAAGTACTGCTTCACTTCTAGCTGTATTAATATGTTTTAGGCCTAGTATTGTATTTGTAGCTTTTTCATCTAGCATTGTGTAGGCTTTAGGTCTAGTTTTGTATTGTATTTGTTTCAGTTTTCGGCTGTCCCACGAAGTGTTTTCATAGGCAACCGTTTATCCAACCCAGACTTATCACCATCATGGCAAACTGCTGAAGGTCACCATGCAGCCGAGATTTCAACTTGAAGTGAAAACATTACAAATGCAATAATGCTTTGGCAAAAAAGGATAAAAAGTAACTTACGTAAATTTCCTGTTGAATGTGAGGTGATGGTCTAATTTCTTTTCAAAGTTTGAGACGGTTTGACACTGCACTAAAGTTCTTCTGATAATTTATGTAGAAACAACACCCATTTAGATTTGTCAGCTTTTGCCATCGGCTAGCTGTTTTTAATCTTAACAGTTTCTTAAATTTTTTCAGTGTAAACATGCATGTCTCTGATTATATTTATTTCAGTGTATTTAGTTGTTCAATCTCATTCTCTACTTTTGTTGGCCAAGTCTAGTTCACTGCCATGCATTGGACAACTCATATAATTTTTTTAATGTGTAACAGGTGGACGAATGAACACTGTATTTTCTGAAAATGATCTTTCCTGTTTCGTAAATCTTGGGGCACAGTACATTTCACCATCAGTAGAAGAATACAGTAACCACAGCTGGTAAATTTCTTTTTCAGTAATGTGAGTTTCACAGTTTTGACTCATTAATCTGGCTGAACATTGTTTAGTGGTTGTCAGTTGATCTCAGATGCTTTCGGATTTAGCTCATGGCAGGTGTGCATGACTTGTTTGTGGCTAAATTTGTATTTTATAACCAACATCAGTGTGTAATTGTTAGCATATTTTATTAAAAATTTTTTATGAAGTTTGTGACTATTTTTGATTATTTTGTTTACAGTTTTTATAAAGAATTGGAAGAGAATGGTCTACTGCAGCCAATGCTGTGTCGGGTGGAAGGCCTTCAGCAACATTCATCAGACGCAAAACATTTTATTGCAACAAAAGGAATGTCTTCTTTAGTTGAATATTATCTTGCAAAGTCAGGTATTCCTTGAGTGATCACATTTTACTAATGTCCAGATGAAAACAGTAGCAATGCATTGTTATGTACTGACTGGGATTGAGCAATCAAAGAACAAAAACAGTATTTTATTTTTAATATATTAATTGCCACTTTGAAATGGTAAACATCACAGTTTTTAGGCGAAATCACTCTAGCCCAAGCAATTTCACTTTTTTTCGCACATAACTTGTAATTTTGCCCATTGCTTCACGCTGTGGTCTGTCTATCATGCATTGTCTGTCATCTGTTTGTCATCTGTCACATTCATGCAGCCTGCTTGAACCGTTCGATAGGTTCACATACCATTTGACAGGTGCATTTGCAGACTCAAATAACACATTGTGTTAGATGGTGGTCCTGACTCTAGCAGGAAAGCGAAATTAGAGAGGTTTGAATCCCCAGCCAGTACTTGCACTTTGCCTGCTTATGATTCATCAGGGGACAGCACCGATGGGTGATTTTGTATTTTACCAAATTATTTGGTCGGTTGTTCCCCGAACTGCGACTGGCATTGTGGTAGGTGCAGAGACACGTTATGAGACTGTGCTCCGGGATCTGTCAGTGAAAACAGATAAAATCATTGCAACTACATCAAATCATCAGACAGAACAATTTGACTGTGTTATATTGACACTGCCTGTACCACAGCTACTACAGCTGCATGGTGACATTAGCCAGCTTTTGGGTGAGCTTCTATAATTATATTCGCTATTATCTTTTTATATGAGTGGAGGGTGCTTACGATCTAGAGATAATGGAGATCACAATTATCATATTTTCAACTTTATTGATTTTATGCTGTTCTTAGAATGGGTATCTGTCTTGTACCAAGTAACAGCTTCACAGATACCTTCAAAGACCCTTGAAAATGTTGAGAGTAATATTATTAATTAACTTTTTTATGTTACTTTTCCAGCATATATTCTTTTTGCCATCAGCGTTATTGTATTGTAAGTGAGCTTCATAGTTTTTGAAGGTCGAGCTTTATTTTTTTGGTTTATTTTTGACTCAGTTATATTTATTTAGTGTTAAATTTTCTTTTACTTTACACTGACTTACTTTGTGCTTTGAAACTGAGATTTAGTGACATAAATGCTTAGGAATTTTTCTTAAATTCTAAAATAGTGTTTCTGCTTGCCACTTATTTAGTTCGACATGACCTTGTGCAAAGATTTATTTTTGACACAACATTATGTACGTATGTTACTAGTAAAAATATCCAATATTGGTGACACTTAATCACCCGACATTTAATCACGCATCAGTTAATCACTGACTGTGATCAATTGTGCATTTTTGAACATGCCTGTAGAGACAAATGATGACCAGGATGTGGCGAACAATTGATTACAGCTTACCCAAGCCATGTTTCTCATAAAAACGTGGAATTGTTATAAAGCTGGGACAGCGGGCATTGCAAAAATAACAAATGCAGTTGAAGGTTGGCATTTTGGTCTGCAGGCACGTTTTTAGTGTCAACATTGTGGACTTTCATGCAAGGGATCGAAAAAGATCTTCAAATGCAACGTTTGTCATTTCTACAAGGAATTGCTGATGCACAATCTTCTGTCACTTACACGTAAGATGACGCAGTTAATAAAGACAAATGCCAGAACCTTTTGTCCCGAAGCGATTGATTATGTCAAGTTGTTAACATCTTCATGGACCTTTATGTTTTTATAGGATTTTATATGTGTAACTGTGATTATGTCGTGTGATAATTGTTAAGTGATTATATGTCGGTGATTAAGTGTCACGTGATTAAATGTCTGATTATGCAGTGATTAACTGTTGCATGATGAAATGTTTAAAGTGTTCAACTGTTGGGTGATTAAATGTCTATGTGTTTAAATGTCGGGTGATTATATGTCGGTGATTAATTGTTGCGTGATTAACTGTTGCGTGATGAAGTGTCCATACACCATACTCAAGTTTTCTGCTTTGTGTTTAGCTTTACAGCCAGAAGTTGAGAAACACCTGAGGTTGGTTGATTACTCAACGCGTTATGCTGTTGGACTCTTTGTTGGCGATGGATCATGGACTGAAGAGTGGGGCATGAAATATTTTGATGACCTAGTTATTCGATTTATTGCCATTAATGGTGGTCACACAACAACTAGTATGTTGTTGACTTTTACTCAATTTAGGAATTATGTTGTTTAATTGTTATACAACTTTTCGTTGTACAGTTTTATTTTTATGCTTCATTTTGCCAACCTCTTATTTATTATCATCAGTCTTCATCATCTTCTTTTTTGTGGTCGTTAACTACTACTATTCATAGTCATCATTATCACCAGCAGAGTAGTTATGTGTCTGCTAAAAAATAGTCATGTATTTGCATCAGTTTATTGGTTTGTTTATCTGTCTCTGAGTATCCTTACTGAAACAGTTGTGTATGAATTGTTATGTTGCATATCTACTGCTGTTGCTGTCATAGCATTCCATCAACATAGTTTGAGAATTCGTGACTTTCGGTTTTAAAATTCATGAAAAATTCACAAATTTTATTTTTTTTAAATTTAAATTTGTGCAAATTTTTAAAAGTTTGTTTGGCTATTTTTGGGCAGTAAGCCCATTCAGCTGGTTCTTTTGGTGCAGTACTGCAACTAATTAACATGCAACATGCAGGAATTTGCATAAACTGGAGACACTAGACCTACTTTGACTGCTGATAGCCTACATAAATTAGTTCCGCCTGAATGATGATAAGGAGATAGCTTAAGTTTCAGTTTGTATCTTATGAAACGTACAGTACTTTGATGGTTTGAAAGTGTAACAAATTGTTCTGTGAAAATTTTTTTGCTTTTTTCACAATTTTAAAATTCATAAAATGCAAATTTTCAAACTGCGACATACAGTGTAGTTATACGGCAAATGTTTTGCAGTGGGCGTGAGGACATATTCTGTTCTCGTTCACACGACGGTAGCGTTCGGCTTCGACAACGTCAACTGCAATACAGACAACATTTGCTCTAATGTTATCTTGTCACGGCTACGTCAACTGTTACCTCAGCTATCTGCCTTATCATTACTATCCATTCAGCCGTACAAATACCAGTACTCCCAGGTCTGTAGCCGTTATCCAATAATAAACCGGTAGTTTTGTCACTTTTATTGTTTCGTTATTATTATTTTTTGTAGCTCATACTTTGCAATGCAGTGTTATTTTTGTAAATGAGAATGACAACGAAAATAATAATGATTGGTTTTTGTCCACAGGAACTAGAACTAGAACGAAATTGCTTTTGAGAACAAGAACATCAAGAATTTCTTTTTTCGAAAAAAAATAATCCACATAATCAGCATTGAAGCATCTTTTTACCAAAAGTGATGTACTGTAATTTAGTTCTGAAGTTATTGCAATTGATAGCCTATTGTACATGTAAAATGTCTGCATATTGTTGTGACATGCAGTTTTTGGACAAAGCGAAGGCTGTGCGTTTGCATATGATTATGTTGAGTATCCATGTGTGACTGTCAGTGCGAGTCTGTGAATATCGGTAACTAGGGGCTTCTGCTCCCCAAAATCTGGAATCAAAATCTGGCTTAAGTCCCTCTTACCTTTTCCTCCTTCCCCCTTTCCCACCCCATTTTTCTCCCCACCCTTTCCTTATCTCTTTCCCTTTTTTCTTAACTACCTTTCCCTTCCCTTCCCTTTTTTTGCCCTATTCTCCTCCCCTTCATGTTCCATCCTCCCCCTTCATCCCGTGGGCCCCATGTCCTTAGTCCAGCTAGGGGGTCTGTGGGTCTGCTGTTAATTCCCCCAGTAGATCTGGGTGATCTGAAACCCGTCCGCCAAATGATTTGTGGTGCATTTTGACAAAATGCACCACAAAACAGCACTTTTGGTGATAGCAAAATTTTATGCATACACCCTTAACAAAACGTCCCCCCTTTATTTTTCACTGGTGCAAGTTGGGTAACCTTGTATTGTGGCTTGTACATGTTGCCTGCTTGCTGCTAGGTGACTAAAGCTTTCCCGGGTGCTCCGGCAGCCGTCGTTCTGCAGCGTTCGCCGCCTCTCATTGTCGGCGGAGATGCGTTTGCTTACTCAAAGTTTGACGGTTGTCTGACGTCGGCAGTGAAGATTGTATCGACCATGTGTGATGACCTCTTGATGCCTCAGAATACAACCGCTGCTGAGACTGAGTTGTTGTCATGATATGTCAGTGATACACGGTCGTAATAATTGCAAGCAGAGATGTCAGCGTGACGTGTTTGCAGCCACCGGCCTAGTTGCCGGGGCTGGAAGGTGACTGGTCGCTAGCTTGAAATTGGCTATAACTTGGTCCGCCATAGCCAAGAGCCACCATATCCAAGTGCTGCGGCCATAGCCAAGGTCCGCCAAAGCCAAAGATGCAGTTTATCCCTATTTCTAACGCTATCATTAACCCTATCCATAACTCTCACGCTGTTCGGACTAGTATCCTTTCGGACTGGTGAACTGTCCCCCGGGACTCCCATAGTGAACTAGGGTTAACAGTGGTTTGGGCTTTGGAGCCATTCAATGCTAATGCATGATCCCTAAGCCACACCACGCTGGGAGAGCTTACAATGCTCCCCAACCATAATTACAATTATGCTATGGCTTTGGAAAATCCCGGAAAACTTAGTGAGTTCTTTTCTCCTACTTTGTGACCACTCTGTCTGGTTGTTCCTTCCCTAGGAGACGGACGGACGGGCAAGGCTCGTAATGCGGTGATCAGGATGGCCGCATTATGCATAATAGTCAATCGTCAACATTTTCAGCGTTATTTGCTAATAGCAGGCCCATTACATTGCACAATTTGCTAATTGTTGTTGACTATATCAGTTTGTTTTGTCAGTGAATTAAGCTGTTCTTGCTGATTAGGCCTATCTGTTGGGGCCTGTACTGCGCGTATAGTCATCACTGTAGCTAACCGTTCAGTTTTGAATGACGTTTGAATCTAAGATCGATCTCATTACTGACTCAGTATGTGATCCACATGGCTAGAACTTAGACTGACCAAGCTTAACAGTACATGTTGATGTGCTTTGGACCATGCTATTGTTGTTACAGTGTTGTAGTGGCATAGCCAGAATTGGGGGAGGTGGCTCCCCTTTCTTCCTTTTTGTCTTCCCCTTCCTTCTTGTCAGCTCTTCTTTGCTTTCCTTTCCCTTTTTTTCCCTTTCTTCCCTCACCTTTCTTCCTCCTCTCTCTCTTCCCCCTTTTCCTCCCCACCGTCTTCTTGGAAGTAGGACCACTAAAATCTAGTAGTGAGTCTGGGGAGCGCTGTAAGCTTCTCCAGTGCTGTCTGGGCAGAGCCCCAGTCAAAATCAAATTTGGTGCATGCTTTTAAATAGAGCTGTCAAATTAACGCATTAATTAGCGCGTTAATGCGTTACTAAAATAACGCACGTAAAAAAAATAACGTCCGTTAAAAAATTAACGCACGTACATAAATTTATGTTAATTTACTAAATTCTGTAAAACAGAAGTTCTAATATTTCGTTAAACTGCAGTTATTTGACAACCGAATGAATTCAAGTAACTAAACTGTAGTTGCCATTCCATAACTACTGTAAATAAATAATTATTCTGACAACAGGCTAATAGATTTTTATGCTAGCTATGACGTCAGTTACTGTTAATTATGCGTTTTAAAATGTGTTTCTAACTTTCTATATTCTACATGCAGGGGCCCCCAAACGTCGCGGGGCCTGGGGTAACTTACCCTTTACTCTCCCTCTCGACGGACTTGGGTGCGTTAAAAACGCGTTAATTAATGCGTTTAAAAAATTAACGCAGTGCGTTAATGCATTTAAAAATTAATGCTTTGACAGCTCTACTTTTAAATATCAGATCTGGTGGCGACACTTCAAATTATTTTCCTGAAAATTAACTGACCAAAGTTAGTGCTATTTAAACGTGTGCTTATGTTTTGTCTGGGATTGGGGGATGGGTCTAAGCACTAGGCTGTCTTATCTACGCCACTGGTCAGCTGCATATGAAAAGAGATCCGGACTTGCTGTTTATCAGTAATGGCGGATTTTACGTCGCATTTCTGGCAGGGCTTGGTGGGCCTGTCAGCAGCTTTGACCCAGCCAACGAGATAACTTTATGCTCTATTAGTGGTTTTGTCTGTATTTGATGCCGCAGCAAGTGATTCCAACTGTTCCTGCAAGTTTCTCGATCTGTAGCGTGGTCTGTCGTCTGTCGTCTGTCGCATTCATGACTCTTTTGGAATCGTTCAACGGATTTGAGTTTACATGTTATTGCCAGTGCGATCCAGTGACGCATTGTTAACACAATGGAATCACTGATCCCGAGGCGTGGGCAGATTTGGGGGTCAAAATTGCACATTGCAGCCAAACCGTCAGTCCAATATGCTGCCACTTGGCGAATGCAAACGAGCGATTCCGCGTTTTGCCAAATTACTTCTGTCCTTGTTATTATTATTATTATCCGGTAATTGATTGATATGTACGGTGTTTTATGACTGGTAGCTTAGCTGGAGAAGGAAGAACTGATTTGCCATATGTCTCTACTACGCCTACTGAGCCCCTCCTCCCGTACGCCCCATTTGAAATAAGCTTGCGTAAGCCCTATGACGTGTACAGGCTATATAACCACGCTGACGCAGCGCAAAGACTGGGGGGGATCTTGCGTGCTGAAGCTACAACTGGCAGCATCCGTGTGCGTGTTTTTATTTCTTTGCTCAGCAAGCCATCACGGCCTATCGATTTAATGATCACGGCGTATGACGCGCAGTTGTTACCGTAGGCCTATATAGGCTAGGCTACGTTGTTAGTGATAGTGATAGTGATACAGGTAAGCTAATTTTGCTATAATTTCAGACGTACAGCTGTAGAAGCAACGCAATCTATCATCCTTGTCAGCATGTCTTCATGCTGTCGCCTCTCTGCAACAGAACGCTTGGCTGACAGCAAGCCGAGTCTGTGAATGTTCCGTGTTTTTTACGCGCGAAAGCTATGTTCGCGCGTCTTAGCCATGGCCTTGGCGTCTGTGTTTGTGTGTCTGTCCGTCATACTCTGCAGTCCTATCAAAACGGTGCAAGCTAGGATCACAAAATCTTCATGTAGCTGCCGCAAGGACTCTAGTTTTAATTGCGACGAAATTTCGTGCCCCTGGATGAGGGTTCCTCTCGAACGAGGGCGTTAGAGGGATACTCCCTAAAAAGACGTTATTTTGTCGGTATTGGCTCGTAGAGTGTGAAAACGGTTGCAGATAGGTACAGACATGTTGCTCATCATGACAAGCACTGGTCACGGGCTTTTTACATTTATCAACATCGATGACCTTGAATGACTTTGAATTCCCAAAATTAGGAGTTTTCGTGAATTTTTCGTGATTTCGGGCTGCGACACACATTTAAAGAGCGAAATGCGCCAAAATGGCTAGGCCTATAGACAGACCCAGACAACCTGCGCATAGAACTTTGAGCATTAAACGCAGATTTTAGCAGTCTTAAGTCTCGGCCCCCTAAGTTCAAGGAGGTCTGCAGATGCGGTCGTCAAAGAGAGGTGCCCCCTAAAAAGTGGTTATTTTATCTGCTATTAGCTCGTGTAGCGTGAAAACGGTTGCAGATAGGTACATGCATGCTGTATAGGCCTATCATAACAAGCACTGACGACGGGCTTTTTAAATTTATTAACATCGATGACCTTGAACAACCTTGAACCCCTAAAATTGGGGGTTTTAGTGAATTTTTCGCAATTTTTGGCTGCAGCGCACATTGCAAGAGTGAATTGCAACAATGGCTAGAGATAGACCCAGACAACCTGCATATGAAATTTTCGCATTGAACGTAGATTTTAGCAGCCTTTAAGTCGCGACTCCATAGCTTCAAGGAGGCCTGCGCAGGCGGGCATCAAAGAGGAGTACCCTTCTCAAAAGTGGTTATTTTACCACTATTGTTTCATCTAGCGTGAAAACAGTTGCAGATATGCACAGACATGCTGCTCATCATAACAAGCACTAGTGACGAGCTTTTGAATGGTGCCAACAACAGTGACCTTGAATGACCTTAGACCCCCAAAAAGATTTTAGTGTTTTTTGCAATTTTTGGCTGCGGCGCACATTTCAAGAGTGAATTTCGCCGAAATGGCTGTAAATAAACCTGGACAAGATGCGTATGAAGTTTTTAGCATAGAACGCACATCTTAAACAATTTAAGTTTCGACCTCCTAAATTCAAGAAGTCGGATGCTTTGGATGTGTTTGCTTCTTCAAGACACATTGTTATTTTATTGCACGATCATCCACGATGTAGACTGGTTGCCCAAGTGATAAGACCGCTGCTGTCGCGCGTTACGTGAGCTTTGCTCAAATTAATTGTTGTAAACTGGTGGTACAACTTAATCTCATTTTGGTGGCAGTGTTATAGGCCTCTCTTAGGCTTAGTGTATAAACTCAGCTTGTCACGTACACCTACATTAGGCTATACTCCGCTGTCTGCACCCTTGAGCTTTTGTTTGCATTCAGCACAGGAAGTTCTTGTGCAGGTGGCGTTAAGCCGTTGTGAACTTGTGAATAACGTACACTGTAAATGTCGGGTTAGCTGTTACAGCTCTGGGCTAAAATATGCAGCAATAGCATAGGCCTACGTGAAAAATAACCTACTTGGCCTAACTGAACGATTCTTCAGTAAGCTAACAGGTCGTTCACATAGCTGACCTGACTAAGTTGGACTAACCCACCAAAGGTAAATGTACGTGTGCCATTAATAGGCTACTAATTTGATATTAGCCAGATAGCTTCAACTAGGCCTACATTTTTTTCTGAACTGGCAGTCAAGCAAGTTCTAATTTTCATAGGCCTATTGCAATAGGCCTAACAAGCATGACGTTGTCGCTATTGTCTGAAATATTAGTCTATATCAGCGAACAGTTGGTAATAATAATGATTATAATTATACAGGCTGTAGGTTAAACACTTGCAACAACCGGTATTAGCTCATTGCATTGAATAGTAAGTAACGAGTGACGAACGAACTCGAATATGTTGCAGCCCTACATCAGTAGGCATGCAACCGTCGCTTCAACTACACTGTGTTCGGTAAAGCCCAAATTCCATTACGCCGACTTTCACCGAAACTTCCCCGCGGGGAAAGTCGTGGACACAAACCATCTCGACATGTTGATATGTTTGCGACAAAGTCCGTGACAAGTCCGCGACAAGTTCGCGACTTTACCGGGAACTTGTCGCGGACTTTGTCGCAAAGTCGGCGTAATGGAATTTGGGCTTTAAACAAGTAATTTGAGAAAAGCTCACGCGACGCGCGATAGCAGCGGTCCTGCTACTTTGGCAACCAGTGTAGGATTACAGCAATAAGATATTAATGCATCTTGAAAGAGTACCGGTACTTAAATTTGAGGCCTCCATACGAAAAACTCCTTGAATTTAAGAGATTGAAACTTAGATTCTTAAAAAATGTACGTTCTATGCTAAAACTGTCATACGCAGGTTGCTTAGGTCCATTTCCAGCCATTTCAGCGCAATTCACTCTTAAAATGTGTGTCACAGCCGGAAATTGCAAAAATCACTAAAAACCCCTATTTGGGGGGTTCAAGGTCATTCACGGTCATCGACGTTGACAGCAATAAAAAAAGCTTGTCACTATTGCTTGTTATGATAGCAGCATGTATTTATTTATCTGCAATCGTTTTCACACTACAAGAGATAATTGCAGTAACATAATCACTTTTTAGCGCGGTAGCCGTCTCTGACGCCCACCTGCGCCGGCCTCTTGAACCTAGGGGGTTGGGACTTGAACTGCTAAAATCTAAGTTTAATACTGAAAATTTCATACGCAAGTTGTCTTGGTCTATCTCCAGCCATTTCGTCGCAATTCAGTGTTAAAATGTGCGCTGCATCCAAAAATTGCGAAAAATTCACTAAAAAGCCCTTTCTTGGGGGTTCAAGGTCGTTCAAGGTCATCGATGTTGATAAACCTAAAAAGCCTGTCACCAGTGCTTGTCTGTACCTATATGCAACCGTTTTCACACTACGAGCCAAAAACGGCAAAATAACGTCTTTTTAGGGGGAACCCCTCTTTGACGCCCTCATTCGAGGGGAACCCCCTCACCCATGGGCACGAAATTTTGTAACGAAAAACTAGAGACCTTGAGGCAGCCCATGGTGAAGATTTTGTATTTTGGCTTGCACCGTTTTGATACAATGCCAGGATGTGACGGACGCCCAGACGATGGCTAAGACGCGCGAAGCATTCTGCTATCGCGCGTAAAAAAACTAATCCCCTAGATATCGTGCAATAAAAATGTCAAATCTAAATGAATCTGAATAAAGTTTCATACACATAGTTTTCAATAACTTTCTGAAGCGATTTCCAAATTTTATTGCAAAATATTATTTCTTAGGCCACCAAAGTTATTAAATGTTGAATATCGATAACGAAATATTTTTGTTACCAATATGGCGTTACGCAAGTAAACCCTCTGTTATTTATATTTGCGTAACTCTAACAAAAACAGCTGATTCTAACAAAATTTTACCCAAACAAGGTGACATTTATTAGCAATCAAACTGCCAAATTTCAGTTAAATATGCCTATGCAAACAATAGCTCCAGCGGCTTTTGTGAGGTCACCCCAAAACACTTCAGTTTCAGGTCTTTGTGGTAACGTTAGACACAAAGACTTGAAACTGAAGTGTTCTGGACTCTGGAGTGACCTCACAAAAGCCGCTGTAGCTATTGTTTGCTTTGGTAGATTTTACTGAAATTTGGCACTTTGATTGCCAATAGATGATGCACTGTCGACGTAGAATTTGGTTAGAATCAGTTGTTGTTTGTTGCAAATTGTTGGAGTTGCGCAAGTGTAGGCCTACAGTAACAGATCAGGTCTACTGACTACTCGAGCCTTTTATCTGCACTTACGAAACTTTGCGTGAGTAGCTTGCGCAGGAAAAAGACCTCTTCGGCTTACAATCCCTTTCTGTTGCTTAAATATAGGCCTATGCTTATTTATTTAGGTTACGCAGCATATGGTCGATTGTTCGCATCTGCTGCGACTGTCTGTGATCTGCTGGTGACGTCATATCGTCTTTCAGTGACGTAGCCAGAGGGGGAAAAGATCAGGGGGCCCAGCCCGCATGGGTGGCGCCAGAGGGGGGAGCGGGCAGTTTGCGGGCCCCCATGCTTTCCCTCTTGCCGCCAGCTGCCCCCAGGAAAATTTTGATGGCGATAAAGAGCCCTCTGTGCACTTTATTATTCCAAGGTGCGAATTATTAAACACCATTTTTGCAAGAAAACACACATATTTGTGAGGTTTTTGCGTTTCCAAATACGGTATTAAAAAGCAGGCAAATTTGCGGCTTCCATTGCACGTCCAAAAGCTAGAAGTGTTTCAGCTTCAGGGGGCTTTGCCACCTTGACCCCCTGACCAATGGCTCTGCCCCTGGACCTCGCTACATCTTTTCCATGCACACAACTAAATAAAAGATCGATATTTGGCCCACACAAAAATTATTCCCCCTGTGTTCTGACCTTTGCCCCCCCGTTACCCCCTGGCTTCAATTTTTTAGCCCCGCCTATGCCAGCCCCAATCCTCTAATCTCCAGACTATACGTAAGCACACGTTTAAACTGCACTAAATGTGCCAATCTGGTCAGTTGATTCGCGGGAAAATAACTGAAATTTTTTCCACCTAAGCTAGAATATTCACCATAGTTCGATTTCGGCTGGCGCTCCGTCTCAGAAGGGGATGGGGAAGAAAAAGGGAAAGAAAGAAAGGGAAGATGACGAAAGGGGCAGAGAAGGGGAAGGAAAGGGAGGCGAAGCTATCCAATTTACATTTTTGTCGTCTGTGTCGTGGCATAGCAATCACTGCACGTGGTGAACGAATGAGACGATGATGTGTGGTGAAGACGAGTTCTATGACGGTGTCGTTGGATTGTGTTCCAAGTGCTCGGACGTCTGCGGCGTCGTCGCCAGTCAGTTCTGCGATATCAACTGTCCCGGTACATCGTAGCATTTTCATTCACGCTCTTATATTTTATTATGAGCTTCTTGCTACATGTAGCCTATGTAGCCTTTATTTTGTTTTAATAGCAGCCTAGATTTTGGACTCGAATTTCGTGCAGCACTGTAGAAATTATATGTCATACAAACACGAAGTTTCCACGCGACTGGACTCCGTGGGGTCGTGTTGTCATCTGTTTCACAAAACATCAAGGGTGGCAGTTGACAGCGGCCACGGCCTTGAGGCGCGTACAAGGCGAACGAAATGGACTGAAATGAAATGAATCACAAGTTGGTTCTCTTCATGGATACTTCAGAGACGTAACTGAGCTGAACAGTTCGGTTCATTTCGTCTGGTTTGTATTTGCCCTTACACTCGCAGAAAAATCCTACGTGACGTTATCAAGCTGCAATATGCGAGTTTTTTTGAAATTGTAACAAATTCGAATGTTATTTCTTTAGTGATTGCATATTTTCGTCCTACTCGCCACGATAAGCATACTAAACAGGCGGTCATAGCTCGCATATAGCTGACCACATCTGGTGGTGGTCCAGTGATTTTATCCAGGACTTTGCGTTAAGGGCCATGACTTCGGACTAAGGCCAAGACCACTACTTTTTGTCCTCGACTCATCGAGGCGCCTGGAGAACGAAGCCAAGTGTCCGGGGACACATCATTGTGTCTTTCACATGTTATTGTTATTATTTTTATACCCCCTGTAGTAAAGATTTCCGGGGATTAAAAACAAAAAAGTGAAAAACAAAGCGTCGGAGTGACTGGGGGTTTGGTGCATCGTCGGAATCAGCAGCAGCAGATATCTCGCTGATCAAAATAGCACGAACGGATATAACGTGGCGTTTAGTCTAGTCAAAGACTTCAAGGACACAGCTAGAACAAAATTACGCTGACAGTCGACATGTTCGTCAAACAGAAAACAGAATCATAGAATCATAGAATTGTTAACAATCTCATTCGTTGATTGATTGACTGGGTTAACACAGGCTACCGACGTCATTACCTGATCAGTGATTACAGTACGGTGAGAGTTCATCATCAGATCGTGACGTCACTTCCAGTGGCTGATATCAGTGAAGATGCAGCAGTGCAGCTGCTGCTCAGAAAGCCGTTGTTCTGGACGTCGTTGATCTCGCTGTGCGTCTCCGTGCTGGCGACCGGTGTCCTCGTCGCCCTGTGTATCTGCCGAGGACGGGTGCGTCGACCCAGGGTGCAGACAGCTCAGCGTCACAACAGTCGGCAACGTCGACGACTCGTTGGCTCACCATCAGCAGCCGGCCAGCCTCCAGCCGCCGCCAGTCACAACGGCACGATTTCTATATTGCCTATCGTATAAGATCTATAAAATTTATAGTGTCTCGTCAAATTACGTAGGAAGACGATGAGTGCATTACATACAATGCGATATTCTTTTATTACAATCGCAGACAGAGCGCTGCGAAGGTGACCTAATTATACAAATAGTCTTATAATAGTACCCTACGAGTATTACAAACGAACAACTGCCACGCAGGACATTACTGTGATTATAGTGAGCTACGTTTTTTGTCATAAGTGCACCAGATATTGATCGATCTGTTTTAAAGAATTCTACTTTCACTTTCTTCGACGTTTTGCACTAAATTTTAATTAGATGATTATTAAAGATCCCATCTCTTTTCAAACGCGTCGCTCCAGTCTACTACCTTGTGAAATATATAGGTCTAGTCAGCATTAGAAAAAGTGAGTTACAATGTAATCGTAAGTGATGAATGAATGTACGAAGGCTGGATGGCATAGCCTACTTTAACGGATCACTCGGCAGTTGCATGCAGAATTGAACAGAAAAATTACCTGCTAACGACTGCCTGTTGTTTCAACTTGTTTGTGTGTGTGTAGACATTGCCAAGACGTTGCCACCGGACGGCAGATCAACATCCGATAACGCGTACACGTGCACCCAGCCCTCCAGAGATCACAACATGATGCCAGTAAGTAAGCAGAAAGGTTCACGTGTGGATGCATCTAGATCGCTGCGCACTGTAGCCAGCAGCAGCAGCTGGCAAGCGTCGTTATGTCGTAGGTCATCATCTTACTTTAACATCAGTCACGTCACCGACTCGATCCCGCAGTCCGGCTGGATCAGTTGGATCGAACTGGAACAAGTTCAACCGATGATGATCAACCACGGTGACGTTGCCGTGTCGGACGACTCCCCGCGGAGTGCGTGCGACGAGGTTAGCCTGGACGACTATCATAATTATTCATAATTTATTGTCTTTCTAGCTCAATTGAATGTTAATGTTGTCAATGTAGTCACTGCCTTGTGGTCTATATCTGTTTATTCTGTTAGACTGTTAAACTGGGTTGTTGATTTCAGTCCTGTACATTTCTGTTGTCTTAATACAGTTAATAGTAAAATTGTGTCTACCGTAATTGGCATGATTCTATGATATTGTGTTCCTGATTGTACATTGTCGTTTCGTGCGTTTTTGTCAATCATTTCCATTAACAAATTTATAGGCATACCTGATTAGGGGCGATCAAGTCCCCGCATGCTATTTCTAGCTTTTGACTCATTCCTATTGCATTCTATTGTGTTGTGTTATTGCTGTTGCTGTTGCTTACATCATTTGTGCTATAAAATGGTGATGATGATGATGATGATGATGACTGAAGGCGGCACGATGGATGCTCGATGATGCTAGTAAGCACGACGAGTGCCGGCGCAGTGAAGAATCAACGCAGCAGCACTACTGGCCGAGCGGCCGGCGTCAGCGTGAAGTCACCAGTCATGGCGTGGATGACTCGGGCTGTAACAGTTTGTGGCCTACGACGACGTCACGAGAAGACTGCAGTGCAGACGACAGAACTGTGCCGAAAATATCGACAGATTGTACTGACGTCACGACATTACGACTGATCTGTGGCAAGAAAGTTTGCAGAGACGGCGCCCCAGGCTTCCACGTCTGTGGCAGGTCTGATGGGCTGCGAGAACAGACTGAAAATGTTGTGGATCGCTGCAGTACTGATGACTTTGATGACGACAGTGATGATGATGGTGGTGATACGCAGTTGAAGGTACAAGGCTATGATCAGTTGCTGCAGCAGCTGCCAGCATCAGCACGAAACGTATCGTCGTTCAGCTCATCATTTCAGTGCATCTCATGATCAGCATTTGATCACCGGCGCACGATAGCGCCGTTTAAGATTTACGTTGAAATAATATACACTTAGTTTTTCATGGGAACACGTCTCAAAGGTATGAAGCGTCACCTGCCATATGGGATCTCATCGTGTTACCTGCCACCTGACACAGTTGAACGCGTTTATGGCTTATGCCCGCAGGGCTTCTTTTGACAGCGGAAAAAAATAGCAAAAAGAGAAATATAACAGCTATGGTATACAAGAGGAAGGGAGTTTGTCAGGCTGAACGTAAAACTGTTTGTAGGCGAATCTGCCCTTTTCTCACATATTTTCTAAATAAATACGTCACTGTCATGCGCCGCATCAGCTGTCACTCAACGATCACGTGACTTCGCGGCCTCTTGGCTGATTTCAGCCATTAATGTCCCATTTAAGAAAAATAATTGCTTATTTCCCGGGAAGATTTACAATAGAGGGGTCACTGTTATTAAGAACTCGCCACATCTAAAGCGTGTTGCTACACTGCCTTGTGAAATGTCACGTCGATCAACGGTAGATTATGAGTGCATGCATGGTTGAATACAATTTGTCGTTGATAGATGATGGACAGCAGAAACCAGCCACAAATGAACGGGTCATAGGCTATAACAGTCAAATTATGCCGCTTTTTGGATCATTTTTTTCTCGGCGATCTTCGTCTGTAAAGATATACTACAGATAAATCATTAAGGATGACGTTGACAATGTTCGTTGGTGTGTGAAAATCGGACTATTAGTCTAGTGGATCCCAGAGTCAGAATCGACGAAATCTAATATTAGGCGGCCTGGACTATTGCAACACATGCTACCATAGTGTTGTCTGTCCGTCTGTTGCATTCGTGTGCATTGCTAGAGCCATTGAGCAGCATTACTGGCAGATTTAATTTCTGATTAAGATAAAGGGGTCACTTGTCAGGGAGATATTTGATTTATGATTGCAACGGCCGAAATCTAATCTTCTGTTGTTTGTCTGAATGGTGTTTATCACAAAACTAAAAGCCAGCAATTAACTGCAGAAACAGTTTACTGTATTGTTGACGCGTGCAAACATACAGACAGAGACAATTACATACACACATACAAACACGCATACACAGATTCACATGCACAGCGCCATACATGTACAGTGTGAGTCGGAAAATTTTACCCCCTTAAAGGTTTTTGAACTTTATTCTTCAAAGACTTACAATTTTAAGCCATATTTTACGCGCATATTCGGCGTTCAAATCTACACCTAATTACAAAGTTTCGTTCAATTATTTTTAAATTTGACGAATTCGTGCGTTATGCGTGCTCACCCAGAAAATTTTCCATTTTCGCTTGAAAGCCCACTCTACGGATCTCATTGTAAAATATGAATGGCCGCCAAATTCACCGGATTTTAACTACTTGACTATTATTGTGCGGAGTGCAATGCCGCAAACATTTCACAAACTTAACTTAAAGCCGAAGACCATTCTGGAGCTAAAAAATGCGCTGCAGCAGATACGGGATGACTTGCCGCAGACTTTAGCAATAGCATCTGAATGCATGTGCTTTGGCCGGTGGTAAACAATTTGAACATCAGATATGAACTTTTTCAAAAAAAATATTTTATTGAATATGCTTAGCTGTTTTTGTAACTGTAATATCCTCGCAATTTGTGCATTTGAACCATTTGTTTGTTGTCACATTTCAAAAGTTTGTGTTTTGTGCTGTGAAAATGGAAAATTCAAAAACCTTTAATTGGGGTGGGGGGGAAGTAAAATTTTCTGACTCACACTGTACATAGTGTCCGCAAAAAGAGTCTACGGTATTCTTGACATATTTTAGCAAATTTAAATATATTTTCATAGGCCTACTTTTGGCACCAGTGGTTCTAAAAATCCACTTTCTTTAAATATCAAAGTACTGAAATATCAAAGTTTGCTCGTTATATTGCAATATCGCTACGTCATGCAGACGTTTTCAATCTATAGCATTTTTACTGTAAATTTTTTTTTCAACAATAATTGTTGAAAAAAAAATTTACAGTAAAAATGCAAAAAACAAAAACAAAAAATTACTGAATTATTGTTTTGTTTTTCGTACTGCAAAGTTGCCACCTTCACGAGAAAGCGGCATTTTCGATGACGTCTTCTTTACCTTGCCAATATTTATTGTGATGAATAAATTTCCAAGGTCGATTTTTAATACTGTTTGTACAACTTATCATCGAGAAAATATGTGCCATAAATGGTAAAATACGTTTAAATTTGCCAAAAGTCATTCAGAGAAAACCATAGACTTTTTTCCCGGACACGATGTATATCAGCAGTAAAGCACAATTTTACCCTGAGAACTACAGCAAATATTCAACAACACAAAAAAACACTCATAAACAGCAACGACCACTTAATAGATGTTGAGAGCGTAATGCCAACACATATACCGAGCGGTCCATTAAACAGTAAGCCATGAGATGTTTGTCATAACTAAACCAATTATTGACTAATGTTTAAAACTATTTTGTGGCAGATTCAGAAATCTACAATTGCGAAAGAACAAGCAGATGCCCATCACACCATCTTACATGCCTCACTGCACATGGCTACCCTGTGAAAGAATTTGTCAGTACTTCCCAGAAAGTGTGGCAAAACATTTGAGATAAATGTTTAAGTTATTGCAAAATACGCTCACGTATCTTAATGCCAAATGCGCCAATAAAAATGTTAACAAATCAGCCAATATTTGATACAGCTATAACATTACAAATTGATGCCCTAAAGTAATTACTGGACCACCCTCTATATAAAACGACGATAAAATGCCATCTGTTGTTATCACTACTGGCCATATTTATTAGCGTAAATTTGCATAATTACCACATTTCATTGCTAACACTACACATATTATTAACATGTCTCGCAGCACGTCATAAGCCTTTCTAAAAAGTTAGCTTTCAGAACTTATAATAATCAATGTTCAAATTTGTTTAAATTCAAATTTACTACATATCTGTGACACCGTTAAACTCGACATGAGAATTAGCATACAAACTGGTATTAAATGCCCTACTATGTAACTTCAACCAATGCAAAAAATAATCATCAGTTAAAATCATAAAACTTAATCCAGGGTTTCTTGTCCCACAGCAAAATACTAAAACTTTATTTTAAAAAATTCATGTGAAAATTCTGAGTAATTGCATTAACATATAAATCAATGAAAATGAACCAAAGAAACAAAATGATAACATCTCAAAACAGCCCTACAATGTTTACAATTTTCAAGTAGCGTGAACCTATAATTGACACTACTGCTCTACTACTTTGGATTTTTTATCACAATAGCCAATTTTTCTGAGTTTACTCTAGGTTGGGCAAGTCGCTAAAACAGGCTTTATGACAACTGTTAGTGCCACAAACTTTCATGCAAGATATCCTTTTTGTCGCCAAAACTAGCATCAAAGCACTGGGAGCTAAACTAATCTAACATCGCTGAAATGCAATAAAGCTGTGATAATACTAATTCTAGAAAAAAGCACGAAAGTGATTAGTAAACTTTACAATAGTAAAGCTTAAAACCATACCCTTTATAATAACACAACAGCCAATACTACATTTCATAAAACGGCATACAGCTTAATCAAAAATGATTGTTATAATGCAAAAAAAACACTGCGAAGTTAGTATAATTTTGTACCATAACCGAAATTAGCAAAATTAAGTGAAAACAACATTAGAACAAGTGCATACACAAATACAAGTTATATTTTAAAACACTAAGCAACAAACAACGTAAAAACAGTCAGTGAAAATTACCCTGCAATAACTAATAAACTTCCTCGATAGAGGTTTTCATTAACACGATGAACATAGCACTTTGCTAACCAAAAGATCGTACCCAGTGATCAAGCAACGAGTAATATGAACAAAACTAAATACATGCGACAATAAATGCAATCAATTTACAATGGCCTATACATCACCAAACAACATTAAATGCACAATGATTATACGCATAAACAATAATTACACGGACACAATATCGAACTTCTTTTAGGCTTTTATTTCCGCCAAAACATTGATGCAAAAACGTTACTAAGACGTCACAGGGCCTACTGAACTCATTTCATTAACTTGAAAGTCTGCAATTCATTCTGCTTAAGCAATATCAATGGGTTACAATATTTCTCGTAACATGGTTTATAATGGTTCCATTAACGCTTAAAATAGTATAGCACTTGATAGAAAACCCATCTCAGAGTTACGAAGCGTCACCTGCCATAAGGGATCATACCTGCCATCCGACACAACTGAACGCGCCCCACCTCAACCCCAGCCAGACAGGCCGGTACTTGATTTGCTTACCCTGAAGGGATGGAAGGCTGAGTTGACTTTGATGTTGGTTATGTACTGAGACTGTTTACTTGTCTGCAAGTAGTAACCAGTTGACCTGACCGAGAGTTGAACCAAAGACCTCTCAATTGTATGTACAACGTCCTACCGCTACTCTACCAAACCATCTGTGTATTCGGCTACAAAATGTTGACTCAAGTACTGTGAATGGCATGAACACTGATCGAAAGCAGCAGCATCATCACCGGTAGCAAATGAAGCAACTAGAACGCAATGCAATCGGCTCAATATTTACCGGTCAATCAATATCATAATATGCTGCTATTGGCAAAAACAAAACATCCATTAAGCACAGCGGCATCGTAGCATGGGCGGCGCTAGAGAGGGGAAGGGGCTCCCGCCCCTTGTACCCTTGCCTTTGCCTCCCGGGTGCCCCCAGGTGAAATTTTGATGGTGATAAGTGCCCTCTGGTAGCCCAACCATACACATGCCAAAATGTGACTTATTAAACGTCATTTTCGCAAGACAACACTAATATCTGTGATTTTTTTTTGCCATTCGAAACATTAAAAAGCTGGCAAATTTGCAGCTTTCATTGAACGTCCAGAAGCTAAGCATTTCAGCTTCAGGAGGGCTTTGACCGCGCTACGTCAACTAAATAAAAGTCAGCATTTGGCCCTCACACAAAAAAATATTGCGCCCTGTGCCCTGGCCCTTAACCCCATGTTGTCCCAACTTCAGATTTCTAGGGCCTCCCATGCTGTCACAGCAGCCTGGACTACGTACCATGTCACCGGACGCGAACCGGAGATGGACAAAATACAACAAAAGACAATATCGTATTCGTAAAGATGTACAAATTCGAAATAAACATACTGACATAAAAACATTCAACCATCACGCTGACGACGCTGTAAAAGGTTAATAATATGTCAACATTCAGTTTGTAATAAATCTGTATGATACGTACAGTGATTAATTAGTATGCACTGCCGAAAACTAAATGCAAACAAGTTCGACTATAAAAACTAACCTATTGTGCAATCGAAAACAAACTGGTGGCTAACCAGCTGGTCTGTCACACGAAACCAAACAAAAGTTAATCAAAAACGTACCAAAAATAAAGCTGATAAGTATAAAAAAATATAAAACGGTGAAACACTCTGCGGTTGGATTGACTTATCGAAAAGCTATTAAGGCATGAGAGAAAGAGAACAGTAGTGATAGCTGGTGTAGCTAAGAGCATGAAAACGATTAGCTGACAGGTAGACTACAAGTACATCAGTGAAAGTAAGCTCAGGTGAAAGATCGCTTATTAACACATTCCATCACATAAATGAAAATGTTATGAGCTCGCTGAGCACCTGATATACCCAACAAAAATGAAGAGGTGTGCAGACATAAGCAAAGTATGTCAAGACACGCCACTTAGAATTCACGAAGACAATGGAAAATACTGAACAACAGTGACATGCAATGACTGGTAGGCCTATAAGCTTACAGCGCCGAATTCAGGCATGTGCAGGCTTTAATTTAATTCTTATTGTTTTATGCATCTGCCTTTGCCTCTTCGTGAGTAAATTCAAACTAGTGATTTAAACGCGGCACTTTCGTTGAGTTCAAACGCATTTAAAACAGCAAAATACGATCACCGAACATTTTTTCACGACCCCAGAAGCAACAACCCAGTTTGCCTATTCCTGAATCCGGCGGCTAAAGCCTGGTACGCACTAGCCGTATGTAGCCTACGGCCCGCACATGCGGCCCCGACATATGGACCGTAGGCCTACATGCGAATGTCAAGAACTGCAATCCTTGTGTGTACGGTCTGTATGTACCGCCCGTACGAATGGGTAGTCCGGTAGTGCCTACCCGGCTTAAGCCCGTACGTATGGGTGCTGTTTTTGACACCTGGAGGCACGGCCCGTGCATACGAGTGTCAAAAACAGCACACGTACGTACCGCCATTACATACGGGTTGTATGTACGGGCCGTACATACTGGTCATGTATATAGGAAGTGCGTACCCCGGCTTAAGCTTGAAGGGCCGAAGAGGACTGAGATGATCACAAGGCACACGTTGATGATGGTGAAAGCTGGGTGTGGGCAGGTAATACAGGTGTCTGCACGTCCAGTGAGTTGAAGACCTGCATCCAGCTGCTGCTCAACTGATAGTCGAGCTTTGTGAAGGCCAGCTGTTCACGGCAGTACGTCTCACCGGCCCGGGCAAGCTCTGTCCGCACGGCGCAGTACTTTTGAGTCAGGTTGACCGTCTCCATCAGGTTTACAGGTTGACTGGTTGATTGGCGCCGCTTCTCGGACGAGTAGTGAACAAGCGTCGTCAGCAGAATCGTCTCCAGGCTGTGTACGTCCGCCTTCCGCACCAATCCACCATTGTACAGCTCTGCCAAACAAACCAGACATCTTCTATATACGTTCAGTACGAGCTTACGTTTATACCACTCTAGACAGCGGCGTCTACAAACTGTGCAAGTCCGCCTTCCTCACTAAACCACTATACAGCTCTGTCAACAACCAGACATATGCTATATACGTTCGAAGGCAGCTCCATAGTAATAAAGTTTTAAGGTCCTACACTTCTACCTACTCAATCTCCACATTTCCTGTTAACTGGGATGAGGGTGAGGATTAGTGAAAATGCATGTCGCAGTAGGCCTATACACCTTTGGACTATCGAACCCTCGGATTTGCAATCAGATTTTCCCTCCATCAGAAACCTTCATTCTGTTTCAGCTTTTTGCAAAACTTTTTAAAACACATCTGTCGTCGCAACTCATAGATATTGTAATGCACTCTCCTCTTTATCAGCACACTAACTAACTAACATTCATGATTATGATAAAATGGAGTCTGTCACCTGGCTGTACGAGGGTGGCAGCAGCAAACATGGCCATCTCAGTCAGGTCCAGGTCGAGCTTGCTCAGTTCCACTGAGAACTGAACGATCGACTCAAAGATGGAGTAGATGTGGTCAGGTGTGCTGTCGTGGGTTGTAGAACAGGCCTGCTGGCGGCGGTCAACGAGGTTGCTAGGCAACATGACCCCTAACCCGCCGCCGATAGGCAGTAGTCGGCTGCCGCTGACGTCAGGGTACATAGTCGACGTCGCAGCTGCAGTGGCCGCTATAAAGTCACTGGCAATACGCAGACAGAGCAACTGAGAGAATCCTGCGGCAATCAACGCGATCTGATCAGCCGCTTCCAACTGCACCAGCCACAAACAACGCACTGGTTAAGCTTTTCATGAGAAACCCATCCCAGAGCTACGGAGCGTCACCGGCCATATGGGATCACACAATGTTATCTGCTAGGTGAACGCGCCCCGCCACAACCGCAGCCAGGCAAGCCGGTACTCGATCTACGTACCACGGAAGAATGGAAAGCTGAGTTGACCTTGGTGATGGCTACATAGACCTACCGAGATGGTTAATTTGTTCGCATCCAACCACCCAAGTACTAATCACTTGAAAACGACCGGGAGTCAAACAAACGACCTCACGATCGCAAGTCCAACGAATTAACCGTTACTATATCATGCCACGCTGGACTATACTCAGTCCAGCCATAGTTCATCACGCTCACATACTGCATCATACCATTTAGTATCCTGAATAGGTTAAACCCCAACTGCAGTAAGAATACAGCAAACCACGGCCTACAGGCCAACGAATTCATAAATGAGCGTTAGGCCTAAACTTATACACTCCAGCCAGTGGTTTAACACTCATTCCACAGAGCTAACTGTCGTTCTTTTAGTCAAGCGCAAGTGCACACGTGGAGTTACATGTATCAACTCACTATACCACTCCAGACACTGATAATACAAGTGCTGCCTTGGAATAAGATTGCTAATTGTGATAAAATACTTTAATGTCAATATTATTGTTGCAGCAAAACATTTAAATGAAACAACAACTTTTTCTGGATATCTGAATATATTGTAGATGATGTCATTCGTAGTCAAGTTTCAAGACATGTTGATCAAAATGCAGCACAAATTCTTCAAGCTTCGCTTAACGTTCCAAAACTACCCGAATGAAACGCGATGATGCTTTTCATTTACTACGCCTAACATCTGTCAATAATTTCAAAATACAATTACATAGTTCTGTAAGAAAAACATTGCAGTACCTGCAGGAATTTCGGAATGGATCTGGCAAACTTGACTGCCTGAATTGAAAACGGAATGAGAACATTCGGCACGTAAGAGCGTAGAAACTGAACGTTGCTCGAGTACAGCTCAGCAGCGTTCAACAGCGGCTAACAAACAAACAACGACTATATTACATTGTCACATTATGGCAGTGTAACATTGCCACGTTGTTTAAATGGCGCCTGCAACATTACAAAATGCGGAAACAAGTACAGTACACTCTTGTCTTCCAGTTACATTTCATGAAGCTCAGTCAAAAATCAGAATCTAACCGTCGTTCTCCCTGCTTCCTTTTCTTTCTTTCCCTCATGCCTTTGTCCCCCTCTTTTCTTCTTCCATTTTTCCTCTTTTACTTCCTTACACCTTTCCTCTTTATAGGTCTATGCATTTCAATTTTACGCATTATTCTAAAATTTGGCTACAATTTTTTTCATGATCAAATTCATAATCCATCACAAATCATAACCCATTCCTCCTAAGTCGGATCATGTACTAAAGCCTAACTGCGAGGAGTTTGAGTGGGGCAGACTGAGATGAGATATAGCCTATGAAAAAAATTAATAACGTGATCGTGCTCACAGCTAATGACATGCCGCTTGGTAGTGCTACGTGCATATAAACACGTAATAAGTGTGCAAAATTCTACGTTAAATTTCCAAGCGGTTGCTCAGAAAATGGCCAAAGAACTTTATTCACTAAAACCCCCTATTTTTGAGGATTTCAAGGTTTTTCAAGGTCATTGATGTTAATACTTTCGGAAAGGCTGTCAGCAATGCCTGTTATGATAAGCAATAATATGTTCCTATCTGTAGCTGTTTCACGCTAGATTAGTGGACAGTAGAAGAAATCGTGCGTTTTGAAGGGGGTACACAAATTATTTGATTTAGGGGATGTTTATCGCTGCACACCGTATTAAGACGGCCTACCTGCGAGGTGTCTGAGTTTGGTAGGCTGAGATGATGTATGAAAGCATCGGTGACGATTCGTGTTAGTTCGTGTTCGTCATCAGTCATCTGAGTCGACAGCGATCCGCTGACGCTGGCCATTGCCAGCTGCTGTTTCTTTAGTCGGTTTTCTTCGATCTTCTGCCGCTTCGCCTGACGCTGTTCAGGCTTCAACACCGCTGCACAGCACAGCCCCACATCATCCATGTCACAGCCAGTAGTCTATCATCAGGCAGTAATATAGACTAGATGAAAAATCAGACCGAGAGTCCTAAATCAAAAACTAGAGACCACATCAAGACCAATAAAAAACCGTCATCAGCTTCAGCAGCCAGTAAAGTAAAGCAGACAAAAACTCAGAAAACGAAAGTCCGAAACCAAAACCTCAAGCACCTGGAGACCAAGACAAAAACCGAAAAAATGATACCATCCAGACAAGACCAACGACTCCATAGCTAAGGAATACGTTCACATTCGTTAGATTGCATTTAGCACTTCAGGAAGTAAGCTTCAAGTTGAAAGCTAGAACAAGATCAGCTACTGTCAAACTTAAGTCCATGACCAAAAATGCGAGACCAAAACCCAGACATCAGCAGTCGATATTGTGAAGAAGTCACATTTTTAGCATTATCATCCTTGCTCACTTATTTTTTAGTTACGGTATTCGTCTCAGCTAGTTTGGTTCATTTATTGATGCGTTCAGTGCCAATTGTGGCAATTATTGTCTGTTTGAAATATAAACTTAGATTTTCGGTATAAGAAATATTTGATTGTAAGCTACCCATCATTAGTACTATGGTTCGTTGCTATAACAACCTGCATCAACATCCGGTCATTTCTTTAACGGAATAATCACTACCTTTTCTGTCGTCAAACTCATCATTTTTGGTCACGATTATGATCATTTTTATATCTACATAGCAAAACCCAAATTGGCTTTATCTTTGAAGAATTCTTTTTTTCGATTTGCTAGATTTCCTGTCAAAT
>Ga0056128_1000654_pt1 | contig 33089 bp, 18 predicted proteins | sample WorMetLIZISLAND2_FD_71113 | JGI IMG/M metagenome (GOLD analysis project Ga0056128, IMG submission 71113) | Marine gutless worms symbiont microbial communities from Max Planck institute for Marine Microbiology, Germany - Olavius geniculatus... ...
TAGCAATAGCAATACTTGGTGGAAAAAGTAATGCAATACTGATTGCAATACTTTTTACCAAGCCAGTATTGCAATACTTTTTGCAATACTCTACTATCCTTTCGCCCAAAATAAATTTTGCTTTTTGCCATTGTGCACAACTTTTTTCTTAATTTTAGGTTGACTACAGACTATGTGATAATGTGGTCAATCTAGAATTTAAACAATAAACAAGTCGTGTTAATATGTCATTTTCCGTTTGGTCTTTTTTTGCGTGATCAAACATAAGAATGAAAACATTCTTTGCATAATTAAACCGCGTCCTTCCCATTAATAGTGTACTCTATATAAAAAATATTGCTTCCAAATATTGCAATATTTTAGCATTAACAATTTAAAAGTATTGCAATACGACACGCAATACTAAACATGCAATCAGTATTGCAATACCTCTTGCAATACAAAAAGTATTGCAATACTTATTGCAATAATTGCAATACTGCAATATTAACAACCCTGGGGTGTAAATTATGCATATAATAATGACTGGAAATTTGATATTATATGTTGTTTATACCTAAACGCAAAAAAACTTGCACGCCGTTGGTCCAGATCAGGTCACGTGACGTTCACAAATACACCGTAGTCACCTTTTCAGCGACAACACAGTGACATATGCCCTCCATAGAGGCACTTCGATTGGCGTCGTCATCACGCCGACGCCGGTCACACTTCATAAACATTCGAAACGTCTGTGACCACGCCAACGCCGAATGCATGTATTGTGGCTAAACGGTACGTCATACGTTATCAGCAGACAACCATGTTTAGGGTCTACTTTATTCAAAGACAGCTTAAAACCACAAAATTTGCCTAGAGGCGTTGAGGTATGACAAAACAGACTGGCGTCTCGATCATTATTGAAAATTTTTTCTTTCAGTTTGTAACATATTGTCTTTGATCTTTGATCTCGGGCAACATGTTACGAACTTCGGGTCAAAAATTTTAAATAATGACCTCGATTACAGTTATTATTTGTATAAGAGTCATTATTAGGCCTGTACACCGGTCATCGGGCCAACTTTTACTGTATGGTGGGTAAATGAGGCTTCGCCCTCACCGGCTCAAAGCACCAAAAAGGATGAGCTTCCACGGAATAGACCTAGCTGACTGAGCGAAATCTGCTTCTTCTTCATGATTGTGATGTGTCAATATAAGTAACGAACAGTCCTGGAGGCCCGAGCGCATTAGATTTTTTTGTAATAATAGTGCCATTGAATGAGTCCAAGGCATAAACATTTCGTCTGTAGATAGTGATGCTGGAAGACCGCTGTGCATGCAGGTATTCCGTCATGTTGTCAAGCAGTCACTCAGTTCAGCCTGGCTCGGTTATCCGCACAGCTTCTGCAATCGGTCCAGCCAGTGCAACTCAACTCGGATCAGACACAAGTCGCCTTCATCTAGCTCCAACGTTGATGACGTCAGATTTCTGCTTCCGTCGCACATCTCGGCGTTCGCGCGCTTTCTTCGCATGCACAATGTAAAACGGATTGAATCGTGGCACACGCGGTTCTCGGAAAAGTCAGTTTCCGTTCCGACGATTTTCCGTTCTGATATACACATATTATCGTTTAAAATTGACTTTGTATATGTGGACGTATAACGTTTTAATGAGGGTGTACTTGTACGAATATATTTAGTTTTGTACATTGCATTTTCCAGTCAGTATTTCGCGCGCAGAATGTATCTTTTGGACGACGGTAGGATTATTTGGAAGTTTTAACGGGTAACAGTACACAGCTAGTGACCGACTGCTAAAGACAAAGATTAGTCGTGTTTATCAGTGACATTTTGGTGTCGAACCTTTAATTCAGTACTGGTAAGATAAAAGGCTATAATGCAAGTGATACTTTTAGCTTTTCCACAAGCCGGGTCAGTGTCACCTACCGGTTAAATTACCTGGATAGGTAACTGTTTTTGGACAGGTAAACCATCTCGGTATATGACCAGCCACCCAGATCAACGCAACCTTTCATCCCTCCGGGGTAGGTAAATCGAATACTGGCATGAGTGACTGCGGTTAAGTCAGGGCTCTTCCATCTGTGTTGATTTGTTATCTCATATGGCAGATGACACTCCATAACTCTGAGATATTTTTTTATAAAGTGATGTTTTCTTCTGTATCTATTTTCATCATCATTATGAACATGATAATGAACGAATTTTGTTTATTTTAAAAAATACACACTGTTTAACTTGCAACTTTAAGCTACCAGGCTAACTGAGGCTATAGTGGAAGCAAAGATTAGATATTTTTTTATCGATGGCCACACTTTCACTTTCAGCAGTATATCAGCGGCGTCATTTAGAGGGAAGGAGCAAGGAGGGTTCATGGACCCCCAAAGATTTACGATTTTTACGCGCGAGAGCTAGCATAGCTCTAGCTATAGCGCGTATTAGCTATGGTAATTCTGTCTGTCCGTCTGTCTGTCTATTTGTCTGTCCGTTTGTCACAACGCGGTACCGTTTCGAGCCTATGTGAGATAGAAACTTCGGGTTTTCACGTTGATGATAACTTAGAGTAGTTCGTGACAAAATTTCATGCCACTGGGTGAAGGGGGTCCCATGAACTAGGAGCGAAAGAGGGGCACCCCCTCTTAAAAAGACGTTATTTTACAGGTATTGACTCGTTTTGCGTGTAAATGGTTCCAGATAGGCACGAACAAGACATAACAAACAGTGTGGACGAGCTTCTTAGTATGGTCAACATTGATGACCTTGATTTACCTTGAACCCTAAAAATAGTGATTTTTGGCGACTTTTGGCAGCAAAATAGTAAATTACGACGAAATGGATGGAGATAGACCAAGATTACCTGCGAACAAGAACTGATAGGCTCTCGCGCGTCGCATGAACATTAGCTCAGATTTCTTGTATTTTCCCTGTAAATGGTACTTTTGAAACAGTGTTACTGCTGCAAGAAGAATACGTTACGTAGACTGAGATCCTCCAAAGATTACTGAGACGCCCCAGTGATTTACTGAAATGACGCCCCTGCAAAATGTATATCGTAGGCTCAGTTTGTAGATTGACTGATTGGCGGTGTAGTTTCGAGCGACTGGCGCGACCGATGCGCGCTGCCGTGCTATCAGCCCAGCGACTGCAGCGTAATGTCAGCTGTGATCCAGACACCACTCTCTCGTCATCATCATCGTCACGGTTGTTCGACGAGGCATTACAGCGCGCCGACAAAACACGTTTCATCTCAGCCGTGTCCCAGTCTGTCGACCGTGGGTACACAGACACGTGGATGCAGCACATGACCGCCAACTTAGCACGATCTGACGCCGGTCAACAACGAGGCTCCAAATGGGGACGAACACAACTCACTCTAGCAACGATCGGTAGGCCTATAATCAGTTTATTAGGCCTACTTAGGAAGTAATTAATTAGTTGCTTTGTTACTGTATAACCTAATTATTATCCTACGTAATTACCGGTAGCTAATCGACAATTTCTTATATCGGAAATTTGCTACTGTCAGCTTCTGCTGCGCGCATGCCAAACGAAAAGTCACACTGAAAATTCGCAAATCGGCGTGATAGTTATGACCACAAAATGCGATTTGATACAGGTGTTTCATTACGAGTGCAGCTACTTATCAAAAACGAAAAACAGTAACACTAGCTCTGTATTTTGCATTAGCGCTAGTAAAAAACACATTTTTCTTTTTGCAAAACGTAGCTCATGAAATAAAATTAATATAAAATGTATTATTGCAATAAAGTGGAAGTAGAAAATGACTGTTACTGTTATTCTGTTATTGTTACCGTCTGCCGAACACGGCACGGACGAAATTGACCGTACTGTGGGCTTGCATAAACAGGTTTAGTTCTTGTTTTCGTTGCCGCTACTAGGCTATTTCCCAAGTAAAAGCAAAACCCCCTAGCTTCTGCTATATATCTTGTAGCACATCCGAGCGATTAGTTATTGCTGAAAGGAAGGGACTACGAAAAACATCAGCTGCAATCAGTGGCGTAGCCAGAAATGTGAATTTCCTCCCCTCCATATTCCCTTCCTTTTCTTTTTTTGTTTCATCCCTTACCTTTACCCTCCTCTCCCTTCTCGGTTTCTCCACTTTCCCCATTTCCTTTCAGTTCATCCCCATATAAGTAGAACACCTAAAATCCAGCTAGAGGTCTGGGGGAGCGCTGTGAGCCTCAGCGGCGGATTTTGGGGCGGAGCCCTAGCCGAAATTGAATTTGGTGCATTATAAATTTAAAATCTGGTAGCATTAACTTTAATTATTTTCCTCAGAATCGACTGACCAAATTTGGTGTAGATCAAACGTTTGCTTATGTCTTGTCTGGAGGATTGGGGGGATTTGATGAGCACCCTAAGCAATTGTTCACGCCACTGGCTGCAATACTAATAAACGTCCATTGATTCACGCAGGCGTGCCCGTGGACGCGTTTTCGTCGGTCGAGCCAGCAACGGCCGATCGGTCTCCAAGCGCCGAGGAAGACGACGTGTTTCGACTGTTAGCGGGTTACTCCGACGCTCTGCGACTGACGTTCGTCGTCGTCGACGTTCTGCTCGTGTCGTACCACCTGACTCGCACCTGTCTGTCCGCGCATGCGCTCTGGACCGTCGGCTACCGCCAGCGCGTCACGCTGCGACTGGCCGACGTTGCGTCGCTCAGCTGCGACGCGCGTCGGCTGCGTGCGTCCGCCGGCGTTGGCGTACCTGCCGTCGTAGTGCCGGGCGAGATGCCGAGCAGCCTCGACGTCAGTACGCAGCAACGACAACAACACACAGTTGCTGAATCGCTGACCGACTTGACGCTGGCTAATCACCACGACGTTCTGCTGCCGTCTGCGCAGCCGAATCATTCCAGCGCCACCAACTGCTACCATCTTGGCCACCCACACACGCCCAGCCACGTCGACCTCGACGACAAAATGTCACGCAGGGTAATTAAACTTACAAAGAATCGACGTGTTATCATTAAACTGTTTCATTTCTATGTTGATATTATATTTAGCAACTGGTTACACATCTTTGACTGTCATACGGTGAAAGATCTTACTGACCGGCGCAGGAGTAAACTCTGGTCGAAGCCTAAACTAACTCTCTTGGGAAACTTACTGTGTCGTGTTTGAAAGGCAGTGCTGTTGATGTTTGGGAACTAGTTAAGTGCAATTCTTAAATTTGTTAATTATTACTATAAAAAGGCTAGGGACATTTGCAAGTGCCTTATCTAATGCCCACATTGCCGACCCTTCTCTTTTCTTCAAACTTGGGTACTGCACTGACCCATCATTCACGTTTGCAGATTTGCTGGCCTTCGGACACCGGCGTACGGTTGGCCTTCCTTAGCAACAGGTGGGTTTTTGTTGCACTTACGTCTATTTTACGCAATAAAAAGTACTACATACTTGCTCTTTATGTTGATGTGTTGCGTTTGATTGACAGTCGAACAATGAGCAGGTGCGTTGGAGTAGGACGCTGCTACGGCTGTGTGGTCACGTGTTGTGGCGTGATGACGTCATTCCTACGTCATGCGTGGTCGCTGCCATTGCCTTGTGTCTTCACCTGATGGCCAGGTACGGACTAAGTCTCGTGGGCACTTTTGACTACACTAGTTACTAACTACTGAGTACTGAGTAGGCTACTTTTTAAGTTAGCAAACAGTTATAACTAGGCCTACTTTTTTTAAAAATAGTAGTTTAAATTTAGCAGCAATTATGTGTATTTTTGATGGTTTCTACTATCTACAGTATACTACACCTACATGAAATGTGTATATCATTAGACATTAGGCAAGACGTTGAACATATTAAGGCTGACGTGTTCTTTTTAAAACGTTTTTATTCTTGCCACGTGTTTCTCGTTTTTAACGTTTTGTAATTTTTTGGAATGTTTTTAACATATATGGTTGTTGACGCCGCACGCTGAAGGTACGTGGCTGTCACAGTGATGTCGGGGTCCGGGGCGCTACATCTGACCGGCATGTCGTCGACCGTAGCGTCAGTGAGTGCAGAGGTTGCCAATTGTGATGATCCACCCAGTGTCGACTTGGCGGCGTTGGACGCCTGGTATCGGCGGTATATGACGTTCGAGATCGTCAGCTTAGCCGGCGCCCTCCAATACTTTACTGACGGTACGACCCTAGCCTGGTTTAGAGCTCTGTTGTTGTTGTCGTGCCGCCATGCCATCGTTGACGACGTTTCGCTTCCAGGCAAGGTTTCAAAAGCCCGGTTTTTAAAAAGCCCAGTCAGATGGGTATTTGGGTTTCTTTGAATCTCGCTTTTGGGGCTTTTTAAGGCTGTTGTTAAAGAAGCTCGATCTGAGGGGTTTTGGAATTTTTGCGGGTTTTGTTGATTCATGTATGAGCTTCTGTTTGCTCCCCACAACTGAAATATACCATTATATGAAACGTTTTAGGTTCAAGTGCTTCAAAACTTAGCTATAATAAAATATTTTATTATTAGTGAAACAAGACACTAAAATGGAATCAATTTTGGAGAGGGTTTTTGGTGTGTTTTGTGGGGTTTTTACGTGGGTTTACCTCCAAAACACTGGATTTTTGGGTATCTGCTCGAGTGTTTCAGTTTCAATCTGACTTTTTAGACGTTTTGCCCTCTGAACTTGAAATTTGCAGACGACGGCAAAAACAGATATCCAATAACGATGACGGATGGACCCCAAAGACGGACTGACAGAGAATACGACGTTTAGAGAGTAAAACGTCTTGTGGGCGAAACGTCAAGGGAGGAGACAAGCGGGGGTCGAAACGTCCTGATATGGTATTTACACCTACGACGCCGACGAGACTCAACTTAACTCAGCTGTTGAGTCGCGTCGTATGTGTAAATTGGCCAATACCGCTTTAATGAGCCATGTTAGTACGCTGTGCCTCTCGTCGGCCTTGATTATTAATACCCCGTTTACACGATCAAGCTGGTTCGACGAGCTGGCTGTGTTAACTGGACGAGCCAGCTCGATGTTTGCTCGATCGTTTTAAACGGGATATAACATTACATCAAGCTCCAAGTTGTTTGATTTTGCGGTACTCTGTATTCTGTACTTAAGATGTACTTTTTCGCAGTACTTTGTTACTTTTGTTTAAGTAATTTTACGTTTTACTCAAGTATCTTTTTGGAGTAGGCCTACTTTTATTGTCACTGACTACACGTTTTTCGAAGCAACTTCGAAGCAACTTCGACTTAGTTTTGGCAGCTGTTCTGATTCTTGGCTGTCGAAATTCTATGGAAAGAATTGCGTAAAATTGTTAAAAATATACACATACGTATATTTAACAGGACGCTCGTTATTACCTGGACTGTGATGTACAGAACGGGACGCGGTTCGTCAGTCGTCCATGACCGAGGCGTGTTCACTGGACGCCATCTTGTCGTCACGTGACCACGGTATGGCGGAGGGGTGCAATGAGACCCTGGCCTCGGCGCCAGATGTCGACATGTTGATGCTACCATGCAACTTCGTGCCATTTCGATCTCGTCACATCTTTCCAAGTACGAGTACGCCTCTTTGCTACGGCACTTCGCCCGCCACTTTAAGGGGCTTGCGCGTTTGCAAAAAATAAAATTAGTTAAAACAACTGGGAACGGTCGCCGTCGACTACGTTTGCTGCTTGTATTAAAACGACTACGAAACGTAGAGGTGGAGACTTGTAGAGAAATGATATTCTATTACAGAAGTTTGCGTGTACTGTTCTGAAACAAAATAAGTTGTTTTGTTCGTCGTTGTGTTGTTTACATAGCAATGTCACGCACTATACGTGTTGTCCATTTGCATAATAAATAATTGATTGCTCGATAGTTTACTATTTTGTCTTCAGAATGAGGCTGGTGTCTGCCTGCCTTCGAGTGCGCATATTTTCGTACTGAATGCAGCGAGCCTAAAGGCGCGTACAGAGCGACGTAACTGAACAGAACCGAACTGACACGGTTTAGTTTTTGACAAACCGACCAATGGGCAGGCAATAATGTATTACAGTAGGTACCGTCTAACGGCGTCGGTGGCATACGTGACTACGCTTACGTACGCGTCAGCCAATGACCAGTAGGCTGGCTCTGCTTGCCCATTGGTCAGTTAGCGAAAAACTAAACCGTATCACTTTAGTTCAGTTCAGTTACGTCGCCGTGTTCGCGCTTTAAGAGATGGTCATACTGCATCGTTTTCCCAACACGACTTAAGCCCAAATTCCATTACGCCGACTTTGCGACAAAGTCCGGGACTTGTCGCGGATACAATCATGAAAGTCTGCGACACAAATCACGTCGCCGACTTTCATGATTTGTGTCCACGACTTTTCCCGTGGGAAAGTTTCGGTGAAAGTCGGCGTAATGGAATTTGGGCTTTAGGACGCTGTAGCAACTCTCACGATAATTTTACGTAACTTCTCTGAGATTATTGTGGCTGGATATTGTTTTTTGTTGTTCGCAGCCTGTGAGCACATCAGTCGTCTACGGTCGCTGACGACGCAGTTCGTTCATCAGGTATCTATCGTCACTGACATCATCAGCGCTCTGTCCAACGTTTTCGTCGTCTGTTGCGTCGTCGTCGCGTGCGCCGCCGTCGTCGAGCGTCTGCTGCTGCGGACGCTACGCGCGTGCGGCGTGCTGCCGACGCGTCGCACGTACGTCGTCACGCAGCAGTACGCAAGACAGCTGGACGACGTGGCGACGGAGGGTGGGACGGAGATGCTGCAGTCAGCGTCAGCAGCAGGACAGTCACAGTGTGATGGACGGGCGTTCACATGCCGCGAAGCTCTGCTGTCCTCGTCCTCATCTCTCACCCAGCTACAGCAGGTGCTCCAGTTCTCCGAGACCAAAGTCTGACACCGTATTTGAATTGCCTGTGGGGAAGGGTTGAGAAGGGGGGTTGAAGCCCTCCCCAACATTTTTCAACCCTCCAACACATTGTCAGTTTATGAACTGGGGAGGGGGATCAGCCATTTATACATACGACTTGGATCACAATTTCGGTCGGACTCTGGCAGTTGCAAAATTTAACCCCCAGGTAATTTTTGACATTTCACACACTGGTCTAATATCAATAGAGACTACTATCGACCGCATCCGATGACCGCCTTTCGCAATTGTGTCATTCTACCATTCTGCGCTGAGACTGATATCTGTCTGTCCCTTTATCCAGCGTGAACGTGGGCTAATTAAAAAAGTAGGCGGCGCTAAAGTTGCATTTTTTTCCGACAGATGGTGCAAATTTTCGACCGAGGAAATTACGGGTGCTGCTCAGTATTCAATCTTGGCCCCAAATTCTTGCAACCGTGAGGATTTTCAACCAAAAAATTTTATATTTTTGGAAGAAAATGTTCCGACAAAAAAAGTTGACAAGCTAATATTTATGGGGGAAGCAATTGCCACTTACTCCCCGCCACGACGCTACTGACCATTCTTACAGGCCCAGAGATGGAAATGGGTCAGTGAGTCATGGGTCATGGGTCAAATGGGTCGTCATTTTTGGATGGGTTACATTGGTCACGAAAGATGACCCATTTCCATCTCTGCTTAGGCCTACTCGCTTCTAATCGACCAATCTTTAGACGTGAACTAAGCGGCATTCTCAGAACATCATGTCGGCGAACCTTCTTTGTAGGATGACGTTAGAGTCTAGAGGGCAGGGGCGCTATTCTCCAATGCCGACATATTATGCGGCCGTCCGCCCAGAGAACCGAAACCTTAGCCTTAACCTAACCTTTGACCTTTTAAAGTGAAACTTGGCACACCGGTTATTAATACATTGGGAAACGTTCGCACCAATTTTCATTTTTCTACGGTTTTTCATTTTTGAGTTAGGAGCAAATTTTGGGGACAGGCAGTAGGATGAACGAACGGGCATGATCTGTATTGCGGCCAGTTAACACGCTGTAAGTCGAATGAACATTCAGGATCAAAAACAACTTGAAAAAGATTGCAATGAATGCGAACACTAGCCCTACAGGTCCTGTCAGTATGTGCCTCTGACACGCTCCTGAAATGTGACGATACGCATCTACGTAAATTTGTTTCGATTGATTGACTGACTGCACAAACTATACGGTGGAAATGCAGGATAATCCGATGATTTTCCAAGTTTATATTAGCTGGTCGTGTCTCAGACTTGCATTCGTAGTTGCAGCTTACACGTTTAACTCTAAAATACGAGTAACTGTCACTTGTTTAACAACTTTGCAATTTCCATTTTGACATTATTTTCGTCCTGTATTTTCAGCGCCCCGTGTACAGTGGCGTAGCCAGAAATTTCAATTGGGAGGGGCCTCGTCTCCCTCTTCTTTCTTTCCCTTTCCCCTTTCGTCATTCCCCTCCCTTTTTCTTTTTCTCTACCCCTCCCCTTTCTTATCTTGTCCTTTCTCTTCCCTTCCCTTAGAAGTAGGACACCCTAAAATCCAGCTAGATCTGGGGGAGCGTTGTGAGCTCCGGAGCCCCAGCCGAAATCGAATTTAGTGCATTTTAGCTTTAAACGCTGAGATCTGGTGGCAACAATTTTAGTTATTTTTCCAAGAACAAACTGATCAAATTGGCAAATGTACTACAGTTTAAACGTATGCTGATGTTTTGTCTGGAGGATTGGGAGGGGCCTAGGCCCCCTGGACCCCCTTTGTCTACGCCACTGCTCATGTATAACTCTGCATCATTCTATTGGGATTTGCGCAGTTGACTTTATTGACTAGGCCTACACGCTGTTCAACATAGCTTGGGTCTACGGTTCTGTGTTGGTCAGCCAAGGATGTTTGTTTCTTTTTAGTCTTATAAAAACGAACTTACAGTAATTTCCTGTTCTGCCCAAAAGACTGCGCTAAGAAGGACTTTGAAAATCCGTCAATAGACGAGATTGTGAAATTTGGCTGCTTATTTTTCTGCGTCACCCGGTATATGTTATGTTCTAGTAACTGCACTTGTCAGGTGTATTATGCCAAGTTGTGGGCTTCTTCACCTCAATTTTGTCGGAATTTCACGGTGAACTGTTGCATTATTTGCTTCACTGATACTGTTCATTAATTATTATGATAATCAACTAATTTCCAAATTAAACAGGCCAGTCTATTAAGAATAATGTATAAAATTATGAACCATGAGTGACTATTGCTGTTTATTGCAAACTATATTCAGCCGCCACGTCAGCGGCTACCAAAGTGACAGCAAATACCACCATGCAGACAGCCAGACAGCAGGACTAGAACTGCATATTATACGCACAGGTCCAGTCGAATCAAATACAGTTAATACTACGGAATGAACAAGGAAGACATCCGCGGTGGCCCAATGAAAAGTAAGCCCCGAAGTTTTTGTCATAACTGTCGTCAAGTGTTGTTAATCTATTTTCAAAATACTTTCTCCAATATACTCGGCAGCAAATTTGCAGTTATGTGCTTGTTGAAGATCCCGTCACACCCAGCACGCGTCACTACACTACCTTGTGAAATACAGTCGGCTTTGGAATGAGCGAGGTGCACGATAGCTTTCCTTATTCTAAACCGGACGCGTTTATTTCACGACGCGTTTAGGATGTGGTGGGATCTCTAACTATTTTTTACCACCGATTTGGTTGTGAAAGAAATTTTGAAAATCAGTCAATATTTGATGAAATTATAAATGTGCAAAAGTCAGGGCTCAGAGGCTAACTTTACATGGACTACCCGATACAATCGATAGCAGCAACAGTTAGTTGCCACTGGATACATCGAAGCTGCAAAAAGCACCATTTTTCATTGTTCGTCATGTAGCAGAGAAACATGACACGGTGCTGCGCGGCGAACCATTCAGATAGCATTTGGCATCTCAATAAGTAGCACCCAGCCGGTATGTCTGAATACAGACTAAATCTACGTCTACATCTAACAGGCCTACAGGTTACAACAATTATTTTGTTGGCGATAGCGGCAACTCGCACTTAATCTTTGCCATATCAACATTCAACATCATAGCTAATAGTGCGCACGCAGCAAAGTCTATCGCGAATTTATCGTACGAGAAATTTAAATTGTTTGCCGTAGCTACATCTGGTGGCGAGAAAAAAATCGTTCCAAAAAAAAGCAGCAGCGGTTGCCGAAACATCAAGAAGTCAGTAAATAAACGTTGCAATAATTGGATTAATTTATGCAGCTTATTACTCAGCCGTCGTTTGGTGTTACTGCAGTATAGAGAATCAATGAAACAAACGCAAAATAACTCAAATTAATTAATTCGCGCATCTGCAAATCCCAACAACACGAACATCAGTAACAAAAATATTTGTGGCTGCTAATGGAGGGAGTCGTGGCATGCAGTGAAAAGCGAAAAAGCGAAATCAGGTGTAACAGAAAGCCAAAATAGCGAGAAATGAGAAAATGTTTACGTTTTTCAGCCCAACAGGGGTCCAGGGAAGGTCGTTAGACCCCCAATTAGGACTTCCGTCGCAATCATTTGGTCATTTATCTAGGCCTCAAAATCATTTCTCTAAGTCTGATCACATAAGTCAACACAGTTCAATGATCCTATTGCATTGTACAGTTTAACGTCCGATTCTCAAAATCTCAACACAATAAAGTGAAGCATAACACAACGCTATAACACAATGGCAACGCAACCCCATCACGTACTACGACGTGGTCTTGAAGCACTTTTGCACCACGTTAATCCTGTCATCGTGATATCATACGTCACACACAGCCGAAACGGAAAACATTAGAAAATATTAACTGATTAAACGTGAAATAAGAAAAAAAATGTCGCAGTCAACTACAACCAGTGGGTAACAAAAGGATGAAGGATTCGCAGAATAGGGTCAACAGCATAAAAGTGAAGTCGCCACACTCAACAGAGTGAACATACAATGGTGAGTTTAGATGCAAAATGAGGCTGACGAAATAAGTCGGAAGAGAAAGACTATTCCAAAGATTATGATGACGATGATGATAATGATGATGATGATGAATGGACAAAGTTAACGTTCGCCCGCTCTGACAGTTGAACACAGTCGCGAGCGAACTACAGTTGTACGCTCCGTTGAATGGTTCAGCTCACGACGGAGTGATGTTAAAGGCGCGTACAGAGCGACGTAACTGAACTGAACTGGACTGAAATGACATGCTTTAGTTGTTGACGAACTGACCTATGGGCAAGCAGTAATGCATTACAGTAGGCACCGTCTAACAGCCTCGGTGACTACGTGACGATGCGCACGTATGCATCATTCAATGCCCATTGGTCAGTTCGTCAAAAACTAAACCGTGTCAGTTTAGTTCAGTTCAGTTACGTCGCTCTGTACGCGCCTTAAGAGTTGGCAGTTGCGTAGCGAGTTCCATGTGGACGGTACTGCGAAGACCGAAGCGCCGGGCTGCCCATATGACCACAACAGTAAGATCTCCAGAACGACCAGGTTTGGGCGTTTGCTGGCAAAAAAAAACTTTTCTGCCACTGATGCGATTCAAAGTTTCAAACCGGTTTAAAGCGGCAAAAACTTGCATGGTTTAAACTGACAGACAGTTGAAAGTGCAACTACACTAATTTCTATAGCGTAAGTAGATTAACGGGTAAAAATTATACCGAATTATAATGTTTTACAAGCTAATTCGCTATTCATAATACAGTTGCAACTTTGTTACAGAATGAGTGTCAACAAATTAATACAACAACAAAAGTACAGTCAGTTTCTGCATTTGCGTTGCATAAAAGAACAAAATTAACCGTGGCAGAATCCGGCAAAACCTGCTTCCGCTGAAGCGGTTAATTTAAACCACCCTTGGCAGAAACCTGCCATCCCAGACAAAGACACACCGATGCACACGGAAACCAACAGTTCCAGCTGCTGATCGTAACGAGTGAGGCCATTGCATCAAGGTGGCTGAACGGAGATCAAGTTGTCTCGAGAAACACTGCAGTAGATTAGCTGACATCGTAGCGATGGACCATGGCTTCAATAAGTCGTCTGGACATGACAATGCGACTATTCCACTACGCCGACATCACTACGTGTATCTATCGTACGACGACCGTTCTCGCGTGTCCGGCCTGCAAAGCACCAGACAACAGAATGACTCAATAAAACTAAGCGGGCCAATGAGAATGACTATAAATTATTACTGACTTACACTGACTGTCCTACGGGGTGTTCCAAAAAAGTGGAACCCCTGTATTAATTTTGCAATAACTTCTGCAATTGTACACCAATTTTAACCATTTTTTACTGTTACAACAAGAAATCCATTCCGCGTTTTGGAACACCCGGTATATTCAAATTTTTTTTTCATCACCGATGCACTCTGCAGTAAATTTTAAATTAGAGGATGTTAACCGTAGATTCTACCACACCTCAAACACGTCGTTACACTACCTTGTAAAATTTAGCATGCTTCAGAATAAGGTCACTATACCTTTTTGATTATTTTTCAGTATGGTCTATAGCTGACTGTATTTCACGACACGCTTAGTATGTGATGTTTACAGATGTCGCGTTCACCACTGATGTGGCTGTTAAAAGAAATTTGAAAATTGGTTGATATTTGACGAAGCTGTGAATGTACAAAAGTCAGGGGCTTGCGCTTTTTCTATTTATTCCGAGAAGACAGCAAAACACTACGTCGTTACGCTACTCGCACTCGCACCGATGTGAGCGCACAACGCAGCCTTAAGGCGCGTACAGACCGACGTAACTAAACTGAACTGAACTGGACTGACATGGTTTAGTTTTTGACGAACTAGCCAATGGGCAAACCTTAATGCATTACAGTAGGCGCCGTCTAACGGCGTCGGTGTTTACATGACTACGTGTCTACGCCCTGCTCGCCCATTGGTCAGTTTGTCAAAAACTGAACCGTGTCAGTTAAGTTAACTTCAGTTCAGTTCAGTTTACGTCGCTCTGTACGCGCCTATAGTTCCCTTTCTGACCGTTTAGTCTTCTGAATGGCAGCGTCGACGGTTGTCCATTGCAACGAGCTGCTAAGCATGCCGTCGATGATTTCGGAGACGAACCGATCAACGAAGCCCGGGGAACTGCGCTCTGCAGAGTCCAATGCAGTCGACATCTCGTCAAGCGCTGCAGCACCACGACCGTCACTCAGAGCTTGCCTCGGGTATTTTGAACGCAGCTGCAAATAGAACCAACAACAGCCGTCACTGGTGACTGTGCCGAAAAGTCTGAATTAAATACAATGTTGGTGGATATAAGACAAATATAAGAACAGCAAGACTATCAAGTTAGTTAGTTAGTGAGTTAGTTCGTAAATTTAAAAACGTCCATTCCAAATCACAAACGCCGCAGCTATTGCTCAAACAGATGGGTCTTGAGTCTGTTGGTGAAGACAGTGAGTGTTAGTGATGGGTCGCGAATGGACGCCGGTAGAATGTTCCACACACGGCAAAAGGTCGTTCTCCGAACATTGTTCTGGTCGGTGGGACTTCCTGTTTAGTCGTTGACGACGACAATCTAAGACCGGACCGTCGGCGGCAGATCAGGCGGCAGTCATCTGCCAGGTAGGCAGGTGCATGCCTATTGAAACACTTGTAGATTAATACCGTGGTTTCGATGTCTCTGTGGTTAAGGCATTAAATTCGTGATCAGTAACATGAACGTCAACAGACAACGTAGAACAACAGACCTCTGTTAGCAGCGGGTAGACTGTATTCGTCAAACTCCGAGACTGCGGAGGCTCAGCATATCTCTGAATAAACCAAAATACATCAGCTTTTTCACAAGTAAATTCTGCTAATTGCGTAACGTATACGTTCTTAACTCATTTTTTGTTCAGACTTGCGACATCGGTTAGCCACAATCACAACGTTTTAACACCGGTTTATAAATAAAACCCAGTACATCTAAACACTCATCAATGAAAGTCTCATATGCAGTTTTCAGCTGCAACAATCCAAACTCATGCCTAACAGATTAGCAGCAATGCAGATAAGAAGGTACCGGTAGTAAAAAACGGAAACAAATGCATCAAAATCGAGCATTAAGATGTGTACAAGACGACAGAAATAAACAGAACCGAATCTCACTGACAAACATGGTGTTTACGTGTCCCAATTAATAGACTGTTTATTTTAATAGACTTTTGAGCTAATGTTTTTAACGTTCTTTTATTGAGTAGGCTTCTACACGGCAGACTATTAAGCACATGTAACAATGGAGTATTAAACGTCACAAACTGAATTACCGCTGCAGACGCTCTGTGCTGATTGTTGTGCAGTTTTCTATCTGAATGCTCTATTCTGTATGATTCACTCTGCGAAAAGCACAAAACACAGGCTTCCTTACAGTCCGTCACTTTTGGCGCATGTTTATTTTGTTCTGTTACGAAAAAAAACAAATTGAAAAAAATGTAAAAAAGAGCTGTCAAATTAATGTAGTAATTAACGCGTTAATGCGTTGATAAATTAACGCACGTTAAAAAAAAATAATGCCCATGCGTAAATTTGTTGTATTTGTATAATTCTGTGAAGCAAAATTTTCAATATTTCGTTAAACTGCGGTTATTTGACAATCGAATGAATTCAGGTAATGAAACGTAGTTGCCATTCCATCATTACTGTAAATAAATATTATTTAAATGGCAGGATAATAAATTTCTATGCCAGCGACGATGTCAGTTATTGTTAAAAATGTGTTTTCATTTGCTTTCTAACTTTCTATATTCTACAGCAGGGGACCCTCCAAAGGTTGCAGGGCCCGGGGTAACTTACCCCCTATTCTCCTTTTTGACGGGCCTGAGTGCATTAATAACGCGTTAATTAATGCGTTAAAAAATTAACCCTTCAACAGCTGTAAAAAATCACAAACGACAACACGTTTGGATTTTGCTAAACAGAGTATATTTTGTTTAACCCAAAAGAGTAACTAAAATTAATTCAATCAGTGCTTTGCCGTTTGTGGTTGGATGATAGGAAGGAAATTTTTCTTGTGAAAAATCTTGCTCTAATAACTCATTGTCTAACCCAGAATAACTCTGACAAAACAGGCTGGTTGAACAAACGTCAAGAAAGACAGCAACTAAAACTAATCTTTAATCTATACCATTAGTCAACAGTAACTTATAGGCAATCAATCATAACGTACATCTGAGAGCCGCGTTGCCACTGCAGGAATTACTTTTGACTGACGATCCTGTGAAAAAGCAAAAAGCCACCCAGTTAGTTAGCAGCTGCCTAGCTCAGGAAAGCTGTCAACCAACGTCTTTTAGTACTACTAACAAGCAGTAATGTTAGCAATAAGCATTTAACGTTCACTGAAGTTATAACTTTAAATAAAAACTTTAAACAAAAAGGATACCCGGCCTTATATGGTTCAAATATTTTCCGCAGAACTTTCATTTTATCATAACAACCTAGATATAATTTAAAGTAAGTCTAAAAAATTATCCGCTTTAGATACACATTTAATTTACAAAATGACAATAACAAACAGCATTTGACAATTTTGAAGCCAAAACATGCCAGAAAAAAACTATGAGACTTGTCTGAAATGTATGAAGTAGGGAGCCTAAGTGGTATAGGCCTAACTGGTTAATTTACAAAGTCTGAATCAGCAAACTGAACACAAGACTATCTTTCTAAGACTCACAATAAACTATGTAGGCCTTTAAGTAACTAAAATTGATAAATACTCACATTGCTGTAGTCATATGAAGACCTCAAATCTTTATCCTAGCAATGCACAGCAAAATGTCAGTTATGCAATCACTGTAAACAGATAAGATACATAACATTTCACAGTTGTCACAGATAACATAAAGTAAGATACGCGTATTTGTTCAGACACAACCAATTACAGCTAAAAATACCATGTAATTCACAGAGCAGATAAAAAATAAAGCAAAAAAACAAATTATCACATAAACATAATAGTACGTAAGCTACAGCATAGTGTGCTACTGACACCGCGTCTTAATTTTCATCACAGCGTTTCTAGCTAAAGTTTAACAGCACTGATAGAAATGATGATACGTAGGCCTGTGACACGCGGGTACTAGACATTGCTAAAGTAACAATGTTGACTTGTGTGTCGTAGGCTGTACTATGCAGCTCCAGTAACAGACAAACGTGAATTGGTATATTTTGTTTTCTGACAGTCTGTTTTGCAATTATCTGTGTTGAAATTCTCTCAAACATTACTTATATAGTTCTCTAAAGCTAAATCGATACGCAAAAAGTAAAGCTGATACCTTAGCATACGGCTTAGGCGGAATAGCAGGAGCTACGTTTTTCCGTTTGTCAGGTGCCTACAAAAAGCATATTGCATGCCAAGTTTTATGTTTTAGCATTCAGTGCAAATATTGCAAACAGACCGTGATAACATGTTGGGTAACAAGAAAAGCCTAGCTAACGCAAAGGGGAACGCGCGACAGCCATGCATGTGTGAAGGCCTGGTGCAAACTAAATCTAAGCTCAGATATCGATGTTTCATTTAGACTCGACGGCGGATGACGCCTAGCTCCATATCCAGTGCATGAATTCCAGTATTGGTGCATGTTTGAAAGCCCAGTAAAACGAAATCAGCCGCCAGAGGGTGCCACATAATCGGCGGTTAAATATCTATAGTGTTTTACTTGTACTCATCAGGGGGCGTGACCTGTCTGGCTCTGCCAACGCCGTATCGGCTGAAAATCGCAAATTTTTCCTACCCCCTGTCATTTAGCGCCCTCGCTCGGGGTGACCCCTTTCGAATTTATAAAAAAGTTTTACAGATCGTAAAACTACAGTCTTCCAGGCAGCCGACGGTGAAGATTTGGTGATCCTAGCTTGCACCGTTTTGGACTAATCCACCTGTGTGACAGACGGACAGAAGGACAGACAGACGGACAGAATTGCGATGTCTAAGACGCGCTACAGCAGTAGTTGATGTCGCACGTAAAAACGTTGCCCGAAGACTGCAAACATAAGTTAATGTTGTGTAACTTTTATTTCTATAAAATAGAAACCAGTAAATTTTTGCCAAATTTTAAAACAGTGTGCAAGCTGTATACGACATCAAACATCACAAAATGTTTTTAGTGTTTTTCTAGCAATTACACAATGATAACTCAACAGTTCAGCGAATTATGATCCATAACCCATGCAGACAAAGACGTTAAACTGGCGCATTCATTGCAAAGTAAAGGCAGTACATTGATGGTCAGTTGTATGTAAATTCATTATCGTTATCGTAGCTATAACCTGTAATTGTTTTTTTTATAGAAATACAATGTGAGCTAAGGGCTTCAACAGTTATGATGCATAATGCTTAATAATTGCAGTTCATGACTACAACATCAATTCTGTGTTTAGACAAAGTGCGTCGTGACAATGTTGAAGGGTGAAACAACACTACATTCACTCCTTAACCTGTAATCGTATTTGCCGTTCATTTAGTCTTATCCATCATATACGTGTTTCTTCTCTCCATCTTATTCTTCGTCCGTTTCTTCTCTTGTATGTTGTATCTGTGTTTAGTGTATCTTCATTTACCGTATAATGGATCTAGGACCCAAGTGGTCCGATTCAAATAATAGACTGAATGAAAATGAACGAATGACCGTGCAAAGTGTGCTATACTGACGGGCGGTGAGATGAGCTTGCTGTGTCTATTGACGCCGTTGTTGACGTGGTCGCGATCAGTACGTGCTCCGTCCGCAGTGGTCACAGAGTGTTGAGGTGATGTCCTCTGTACCACGGCCGCCGTGGACTGACAACCTGAGATCTGGACACCCGGCGCCGGTCTCACAGCTGCCGCAGCCGCAGCGGCGGCGTTGTAGTTGGACATCTTGTAGCGCACCGTGCCCCACTCCCAGTCCACCTGCATAGTGTCCTCCTCCTCGTCATCACTGCAAACCAACGCCAGCACACGTAAGTCCACTGCTTCTATTTTATCTCAACTAGAGCTGGTATATATTAAAACATGTAATTGATAATTTTGTCGGAAATTTACGAATTATAAGGCGTTGATTTCGATTAAAAACAGTAGTTGTAATTTGAACAACGCAAAGTAAATATACAGAGTATTTAATAAACAACTTAAATAACCAGACCGCTAACGTTTACACAATTATGATTTCATTGAATATTAACCGATTTTTAAAATTCTTTCACCAGCCATATCATAACTAACGAGTCTACTTTTAATCGAACTCAGTGATTAAAGTATCGACAATTTATGTAAAAAAGTTAGGTATAAAATTTTTAATCGTTCCACCAAACTGTCCGACTGCTAAATGTACTTTAAGGAAGCATGTTTCACTTTTTCATGTGCTACCCTGTAATGCATTTTGTGTTGCTGGGCCAACAGCGTCAAACTGCCTAAAGTATCACAGAAACAGAACGTTGCCACTAACGTGCAATAAAATACAACGAAACTGCAAGAAAATAACTGGAAACTGTCGCCGTCGACTTCATTCAGCTGACAGTAAGTTTATCACGGAACAGAACATGGAGCTACGAACTCGCAATGAATTTATTTTTTATTGCAGTTATTCGCACAAATGCAATAAGCCTGCAACATCAAACTTTATGGTACTCTATTCAACTGTAAAACGTCAAACTTTATGTCATTTCACTGCACTCGTGTGAACCCATTAAAAGAGTCGAGTTTGACTAAGCAATGCGAAATAAAGACGCATAATATAACGCGACAACGGTATACTAACATATCGTCGTCGTTGTCGCTATCGGTGTCGTCAATGGCTCGAGCTGCCCGCCAGCGTTTATAGCGTTCAATCAGCTCCGACAGGTGTGCTGTCTTACGCGCTTTCTGAATGAACGGGTGTTTCAAAAGCTCCTTCGCCGTCGGACGCTACGCATCATCATTAACAATTCACAACTCAGTTCGTGCTGTCCGCTGTTCATTTATTAATTTATTAGCCTCAGTTTTGTGCTTGAATTGCATATTTATGCAAGTTTTTCAGCAACGTGCAGAAGGCCTGAAGACCAGATGACCATTTCATTCTAGACGATACTACCCATTTCTATGGCAAAGTCTTACGCGCACGTCAAACGAAAAAAAAACAGCTACTTCATAAGTCTAAATTCTTTATCACACATGTGATGAAATTATGACGTGCATTAGCAGAAATACGGCAATAGAAGTTATGAAATGTGATAATTATGGAACACAATTGTAGTACTATAGTTTTACTACTACTTTTAATTTCTGTTTAATTGCCCAATTTTTGCATGGGTTTACCCTTATGCCAGAAAAACAAACGCTTTAGAATTTTTGCAGCAAAGCTTTTTGCACTGTGAATATCGCTTTTACAGTAAGCAAGTAAATACTTTCTTTTAAGGCAAAGGAAAAATAAGTAGTTTCATTCAGCCGCAAAGAATAAACATAGCATTATTAAATAACAAAACGACAGTAATCGTGCTGACATTTTCCAAGCAAAATTATTGCTTGTATCATGTTCACCAATAAACAACAATAAAACGAAAATATTATATAATGTCGTTTACTTACATTTGCCGGTTCTTTGTTCAGACACTTGTCGACAAACTCGCGGAACGGCTTGCTGAAGTTTCCGTCCAATTGCGGCGGATCGTTTTTTGGAATTAAAAATAGCACCTTCATCGGATGTAGGTCGGAATTGGGCGGCTCTCCTTTGGCTAGCTCGATGGCTGTGATACCAAGACTCCAAATGTCAGCCTGCAAATGGTCGACAGAAACACGCTATGAGACAATGCTTAAAATGTTAAATGTCGTCTATAGATTCTAATGTTAAGTTGGTAACTCATCTCAAAAGATACGGAGCGTCACCTGCCACAGGATGACGGCACAGTACTAGCTGCCACCCGACACAGGTCAACGTGCCGCTGGTTAACCCCAGCCAGACAAGCCAGTACTCGATTTACTTACCCCAAAGAAATAGGAAGCTGAATTGACACTGATGGGTAGTTATATATCAACATGGTTTACCTGTCGTCAGACAGTCACCCATCCTAGTAGTAAGTTAGTAAGTTAGTAACCGCTTGGTCGTGACGCGACGGGAAATCGAACCAACGACCACTTGATCCAAATCCAACTGTTAGTTTCAACCGCAATCAACTATTAACTAATCCTTAATTTTCAAAAAGTTAACCGTTAACGCTTTTGCAATGGTCACTGGCTTAGATTTAATGAAAGAAATAATAAAACCTTGGTGTCGTATGAGGTCTGCTTGATGACTTCGGGCGCCATCCAAAAGGGCGTGCCGACGAACGTCTCACGATTCCTGGTCGTATTGGTCAGCTGACCGGCGACGCCAAAGTCTGCGAGCTTTACGTCACCAGATTCCGACAGAAGAACGTTCGCCGCTGCACATTCACACGCACCGTATCACAAACAATTGATACAAATACTTTAAGTATACGTTTAATCACGATCTAACGTCTATTATTCGAATTTAGCTAACATGGTAGTTTATATGAGACTGAATATGAATAGGCTATCACAAAAGACAGCACAAGAGACGCCTGGAAACGATAGTTTTCGGGAGGACTTAAGTTTTAGCCCAGATGTTTTTTTAATTTAATTTTTTTTTTGAACGCGAGATCTCCGAGATGTGTGGGCCGACTGGCGTGAAATTTTGCACGGTGGTCAGTACTAGGCCCAATTTTATAATGCCGGTCAAAAATTTCGGGGCCTTTCCCAACAAAATTTTAGGGGCTAAAAATAGGCAAAATTTAACCCGATTTCAGGCGACTTCGAAATTCAACGGCGAATATCTCCGAAACGGATGAAAATATTCAAAATCGGACAAATATTTTATCTACCGCGATTCTTCCCGCGTTAGGCAAAACAAGTCCGGTGAAGTTTGGTCCAGTAACCTTGGAGATCTCGATGTGAAATCGTACCCACTTAAAGCGCCTTTTTCAGAAGACCATATTTCGGCCCCTCCTGCGCCCCAAAATTTTTACACGCGATAGAGAATGACCAAGTCTTACTAGCGAACCCCGTACCGGCGACGCAGGCCCTTTCACAATTTTTTTAAAGGGTAGTCCAAAATTGGCTAAAATGTAGCGTATTAGCCGCGAAAACTTTGGAGTCAAAGGGAGTAGCTTCATGAAACTTTGCCACGTGACGTGCTGCTAGATGAGGGTGATAACGCGAGTACAATTTTTAGGAAGCATCACCCCCTTAAAATTTGGGAGAGCAAGAAACGTCCAAAATTTAGTACGTTTTACGACAACTTTCGAGTTTGACCGCAAATATCCCCCGAACGAATAGAGCTATCGACAAGCGGTAAAAAGCGTTATTAAGTACTATTAATTGCGCGCTGAATAAAAAAATTGGTGAACTTTGGTCCACCAACACCAGAGATTACGCGGCTAATGTTTACCCACCCTAGGTCGACGGTGCGCGTTTTGCGTATGCTAATGCACGTGACTTTGCCATGTGACTTTGCTACTGGGGAAATTTCTCCTCCCCCCTGAATTTTTCTCCAATCGGACTTAGGGCGCCGGGCGGACTAGCGTTGGGCTTCGCCCCAAATTTTTAGTATAACTCTACACAGGGCTATAATATAAGGCTCGCGCGACTGAATTGTTTCAGCAATTAAAATCGCACGCCGAATCTTTGAGTTCATCTGGCAGTAAGTTCCAGATCGTTACGGTTACCGTACGGCTCCTGAAGTCGCAGACTGGCTAATTATAGCTCATAACCGGCGTGTGAACAGCTGATCGCACTGGTCTGATGGCTGCGAGTCTCACTCAAAGACTACAAAGGCAGAACATCTGGAGTGACTGTGTGCCGCAGAGCGTGGCGGTCGGCCTCACCAGTGAACCGTGACAGAACACTGTCCTGGCCGACGACGAAGTATTGCACGTAATACTCCGCATGCAACCAGTCGGTAAGTCAATCAGTCAGGAGGCAGTTTTTAACGGCAAATCAGCAGTGACGTCATTTCCGCAAATCATTAAAAAGATCTCACTCTGTTCCCCTTACCTGTTCTTTCCCGTAACCCTAGTAGTCCGTGTCCTTTCCTTTCCTCTCCTTTTCTCTCCCTTTCACTTTGCTCCCCTTAGAAGTAAGACCCCTTAAATCCAGTTAGGGTCAGCCTTGTTAACTCCCTCAGCCAAAATCTATTTTTTGTGCATTTCAGCCTTAAAATATGACATCTAATGACAACGATTTGAATAATTTTCCTGAGAATCAACTGACCCGTGAGAACCAAAAAAGTTTGTTGCCAGTCGCTTATACGCACCGCAGAGCCCTCCAGTCGTCCCTAAATGGCGCCCTGCAAATTAGCGCAGTACCTCATGTATAGGCTTCGTAGTGCGGTGCAAAAAAGATCATAAAGAAAAATCTATGCACATTAAATTATTAGAAAAATTTCCTTTCTTTATTCTTGTAGCCTATGTGCGGTAGACCTACGCGCACGTTTGCTGGTGTGTCCTAGCTTCTTGGCGAAAAAAAGATGCACATGACACAAACGAACTCGACCTAAGGACACGTAAGTTATGCATGACTAGGCCTATAGAAATCAATAGCCTTGATATCGGCAAGAGGAATACAGCGGGCGTACGTCGAACGTGTCGAATGACTGGGCATGCAAGAAAGCAAGCACGTGACTGGTCGTAGCAGAGTTGACAGTCAAACTCAACAGTGCTGGAGCGTCACGACTTGTATAGCGGCGCGCCATACCAGGGCGCGGCAGCAGCAACGGCGCTGTAAGGTCACGACTATACACGCTCTGTTAAACTTTCACACAACCGACTACGCAAAGACGACCAAACAATGATGAGCTCAGAAAAACGCCAACAACGCTTCAATGAAAATAACGGCAACAACTCTGTTCGATAACCAATTAATTACAGCGCACGCTCCGCTCCTCTTGATTTTTCCCCGACTTTCGCTCACCGGCTCCGCTTCACTGACTCGACTTTTCGGCCCGCTTCGCTTCGTTCCTCGCTCTGCTCTCAATGCTCAGCCTTTTATTCGTCTGCTTCCGAATTCATTGTATTTTACGCAACAGCAGGGCCTACTTTCCAGTTGTTCATTTCAGTTCCTTTTAAAACGGTTTTATTCCTTCAGTTTATGTGCTAGATTAAACTGGTAGTTGATAAGACGATTAACTTGCGATCGAAAAGTCTTTGACTCCCAATCGTCGAATCGCTATCAAATGGTTACTACCTGGACGGCTGCACATAAGAGGTTTTTTTAACTCTGTGTTGGCCATTCGACTAGGGTATTTTCATATTATTCGTCAAATGTTATACATGTATATGCTGGTTGATAAATTGAAATAAATAAATAAATAAATAAATGACTGTCTGCTAACAAGTAAACTATTTCGGTATATAACTAACCACCAACGTCAACTCAGCCTTTCATCGCTTCATGGTATAGGTAATCCAGTATATAGGCATGTTTGGCTGGTGTTACGGCGGGGCGCGTTCACCTGTGTCAGGTAGCAAGTAACAATGTCTGATCTCATATGGCAGGTGACGCTCCGTAGCTCTGAGATGGACTATCGTTAAGAGCTATAGACAACTTGTAACCTGTTCAATAAAGGTAGACCGATGACTTATTATTTCCAGATTAGGATCGCTAACAACATCTGTTAGGGCCTAGGCCTACTTGCAATACGCTCCCCAGTCACTCTCGAAAAAAATGGAAAAATCATTAAAGTCACAACTTTCGAGTGACTTTGCAGACAAACAAACAAATAATGGTAAGAACATAATTCTCTTTTTCGGCAAAATATGTATAAATTAACTCCAAAAATGCTGTGATTTTGAAGCGGACTACCTTTAATATCTCGGTGAAGTTTGCCTTCTGCATGCAGGTATTCAAGACCGCGCAATATCTCGCGTAGAATAATGGCGATAAAATGCTCTTCGAACGGACCACTTTTCATCAGGTCCAAAGCTGAACCGCCTCCCAAATACTCCATTATTATCCACAACTTCGTGGCCTACACATACATACAAACAATTTGTTATCAACAGCGAGTGCCTAAAGTTAATCGGTAAATATCAAAACAGCTAAGGTCGAAATGGAAAAGGGAAAAGTGTTACACATAGGATATTACGATCATCTGAGGTTAAGGTTTGTTTCGCTGGCGGCTGTTTAGCGGAAAAAAAGAAAGACAGTGAAACAATCGACTATAAAAATCACTGGACTGGTCTCGCTGGATTACAGCACTTTCAAATGCAGCACTGGATTCGTATTCAGCTTTACGAATGCAGCTAAAAATATATTATGTCGGTCTGGTGCCAACATAGTGCGGTCGTCCGCCTATAGCTACGCACATGCAGCAATTACTTATTTTTCACTCAGTCTCAGTCGAAAGTCAACTTTGACATTGCTACTGCGCACTGATGAGGTGATGATTTGTTGTATTTCTTTGCGTGTTTCTGCAAATAAAAATGTCTGGATGATTGATAGGCACTAGTGACTAGAGTCTAGAGCGCGGTGTGAGGGGTGGGCCGGGAGAAAGGAATGTGATACATTGTACGGCTTGTGATTAGGCGGGCGACAGTAACAGCTTGTAGATCAGGCTATTACGATTTAATATTGGCGTGGATCAATAGTTAGATGCACGATCAATAACACGCGGGCTTCTGCCATGCTGCCGGACGATACAGTTTCAACGAAGCGCCAGCCCAGACGATTGTGATCAAACGTGTGTTATTATTACGAACGCGTTTATTATAGCGTTTTTATAACGCCAATGTTTAAACGGCGACAACAGACAATAGATGCTTGGGGCGGTAAGGTACTTATGTGTCGGACGGCCATGATGAATCTCGATGCAGAATATAGGCCTAGGTATAATTGGCAGCAATTAAAATTACGAGCGACGGATTGGAACATTCAATTGAATCGTGACCGACAGCAAGCAAGCGGCTCTCATACTCGCAGTGAAAAATGATACGCAGCTGTGTGTGACCGTAGGCTTGCAAGCACTCCAGCCAGCACGCACGCAAACACGTAACTAGATTTTCACACGAAACCCAAGCCCATATACACACCCAGTGTCACTGGCGCAGCCATAAGAAGGAGCACTAGGGCAGATGCCCCTTAGGAGCCTAACAAGTTACTCAAAGTAGGGCAAAAAGTGCACCAAAACGCTTCACTTGGGCACATAAAATCAAAACTTTTCTGGGGAAATGACACAGACCGTTTCCCAGACTCAACCTCTGATGGGGAGGAAGACTCTCCCCCTACCCTACCCCTTAAGTCCCCCTTACATTCAGATCTTGGCTACGCCGGTGTCCAGTGTTTGAATTACCGGGGGAGGGTTGGGATAGGTCTTCTTAACCCTCAACCATACATTACACATTAAGGTAATCAGTTACATAGCACACATGCGAACTGCATCAGTCTTAAATGGACATCGCCAGCAGCCAAAAAACCACTCCCGCAGTTATTTTTCAACAATTCAAACCCCGCGTCACCTGAGCGTGTCTACTAAAAGAGCAGGTTAAGATGCGACTCATCACATTGAGTGAGTTAGCTGCCCAGGTATTTCGCAGGACCGCCAGCGCCAGCAAGCATCGATGAATATTAATTAGCACACCTGTGCAAATTATACTGAGTGCACAAACAAACCGATCTACAACAGCGGCTTAGGTAGTACGTACACTGGGATCAATGCCCAGTCATCAGTCACGTAGCCTAACATGCTAATATGCAGCAAACGCAGCTGCCATGCACGCATCAAATGTAGGCGTCGCTACACTACCTTGCGAGTATTAGTGGCAGTGTTCAAAGGCAACTACAATATAACTCTATCAATGCAGATATAACGAAGCGTTTCAACTGCAATGGGTTCCTTTATTATCACTTCACTCAAAGACAACGGCTACGTACGGTAGTAAAATTTTCCTTTGAAAATCAGCCGATATCTCAAGCACAAAAGTCAGGCTTTACCAGAACAATTCTAGCGGTAGATCGGCGATCTTGCTGTTAGCACTGGAAAATTGCTAGAGGTAGATCGGGTGGACACACTAATGGGTAGATGGTAGAACTTATATTCGTGGTAGACACAGAAGGTCTATGAACCATGCCACGACACTGTCACATATTTAAATCAGGCTATTTAATATTATGTCAGAGTCCATATCAAGCCAAAGTTGTTTTGTAGAATACATGACTTTGAATAAATTTCATTTAATGTGCGATAATTGACAACAAAGGTGTGTGATTTCATTCTAACCACAGTCTTGGCAATGCAAAGAAGAAATGTGGCTGCATTCTAACATTAATAACGCGATAAATGTTAAGAGATGAAATGGCGATCTACCGCTAGTAATTTTCTGCTCTCTAGTGTTAAGATCGCCGATCTATACCGTTAGCAATGACCTTTCCAGAAATTAGTTCAACTCTGCCCGCTGGCCCGCTGGGCAGCAAATCATGAAATCTACCATCCACTAATAAAGCTAGAAGGTCTGAGGGAGCGCTGCGAGGTCTACCCGAAAGATCCGTGACAAAGCGTTTGTCGAAAACACATTTTTGTGCATTTTGAGCTTACAAATCGCAGCCGGTGCTAACGATTTTGGTCACTTTTTTCGATGTTTTATGGTTACGGCTTACAGGGGAATGGAGCGGTCAGCCGAATCCATAAAAACCCCTAGGCTACGGGCTTGTATCTGATGAAAATTAGAGCATGTAAAAAAACATTCTTACTTTTTGGACCATGCCTCCGTATATCAACAGACAACGACAACGGCCCGCCATTATCCGAGGGCCCTCGCGACGAATCGGAGGAGAGTATATAAAGAAGCTGCATCCTCTCTTTTCCCCTTCTTCTTTTCCCTCTCTTTTCCCCCAGTCCCTTCTCTTTCCTTTGTCCCTTCCCCTCTCCTTAGAAGTAGGGCCTCTTAAATCCAGCTAGAGGGTTTGAGGGAACATTGTAAGCTCAACTAGTAAGAGTATGGGGCACAGCCTCAGCCTAAGTAGGTTTTGGTGTATTTCAGCCATATCGACATCTGATGGCAACAATTAATTTGTATAATTTACCCCATCAACTGACCAAATTTCGGATAGTTTATGAAGTAAAGGTCAATCGGAAAACAAACGTTTGTCGTCAGTCGTTTACGCAGGACTCACTCGGGGGAAAATTGGAATCATAAATGCTTGGGGGTCCATAGACCCCAGCTAAATGACGCCTCTGCCGCTGTCTACGACGGACCCAAAGCAACAAACCTTGAGATAGGATCCGAAGTACTTGGTGACGTAAGGGCTGTCGCACTGTGACAAGACCATGATCTCCTGCTGGATGTCCTCGATCTCGTCTTCAGCTTCCTCGAGGTCGATGATCTTGATGGCAACCACGCGTTGCGTCCGTTTGTCCAGTCCTTTGAACACCTCGCCGAACGAGCCCTTGCCGATCCGCTCCAGACGCGAAAAATTCACTTCCGGATCGATCTTTTCCTGACTCCGACAACGACAAAAAATTAGCTAAAATCACCGTTTTGTGACTGTCGAAAGGTACAGTGCTCAACATACACGCATTTTATTGCATCGTAATCCTTCAACATTATTACTCTCCACAAAATTCCCCAAGTCAGTTCTTTGAACTCTGTAGTTGAGGTGTATAAATAAAAAGGCGACAATAACAACGAGATAAAAATGTAGAGAAGAAATTTTAAAAAGATCAAAATATGCAAGAAAAATTTAGACAGTGTAAATTTGATGTCTGATCCGAACCAGCTTGTTACGAAGTCCTTCTTACGCCCACATGCGGTGATGGTGATCGCTTCAGCAGTTTATTGCGGATTATTACTATGGGGGTCTAAAGAGGGGTGCTTCAGACTCTTCCCAGTGGTCAAAAATTTAACGCTGAAATTGCATAATCGTGCATTTTTGCAAACTAAAATGGTTTCGACTGCAACAATGCACGACTACAAACGCCCGCACACAACCGAAGTGTCGGATAGGCCTGCCGCCTGATACTATGCAGTGATGACGACGGTAGGTTTAAGTTGACTTTACTGACAAGAAGCTATGCTGTAAACCTGAGAAGACTAAAAAGATCTCCAGGTCTTTTTAGTCATTACGCGCAACCCCCTCTACTCTCTGCCAGATCACGACGAATGAATGAGTCAGACGATTGTCCAGTGACAATGGACAACTAACCGCAACTATGCCGTTCAAGTCACGCGCCTCGCCCAAGCGGAAGCCACACTTCTTCAATACGCTTATTCCTTCCATCACAGCCTTTCTCGCTATATTTTTTTTCAGTAAAAAACTTGAAAATGTTATGAAACTAACAACGAACTTAAATGTTATTTCTCAATATTAGTCAATTATTTGCAGTTTCCCATAATTATTTAAGTCTGAAACATGCATAACAACACTAATTCTACCATTTTCAGTCACTTCTGAAGCAATCTGGGGTGGCGGAGCTAATGTAAATTTTTACCAATATCGACTTGGGCAACGAGCAGTGGCAGTTTTAAGCCCCGGACGGGGGAGCACAGCCCCCAGTTTTGTGGCCATCCATGATTTTTTTGGCAAAGATAACAAAATATCTTATTTCTTTGCGTTTCTGAATTTTAGAAAAATAGGCAAATTTGTGGCTTCCACTGAATGTCCAAAAACCAAAAGTGCTTCAGCTTCAGGGTGGCTTTACCCCCTGTACCTCTGACCAGGGGCTCTGCCCCAGACCCCCGTTCTCCCAGATATTGCAAGCTAGAACCGCTACTGGCAACAAGGCTTTCTATAATGCCTAAGCCAAACAGTGTGGCTTCAAGTCTAAGGACAAAGCATTTTTGTCGTATTGATAATTTCTCACCTGACCCGCCATCCTGACGGCCACGACCAGGTAACGTCCAACTGACGAGTGCTGGCGAACGGTTCAAAGATACAGCGTCGGTCGGTCCTCACGATATCAGGGGCGGTTTTGACGGGAAAAAGGTTGGAACAGAAATGACCAGTACGCCTAATTAACTGGGCTTTGCGACGTATCTCTCACGAGTCATGATAATCCTATTCTGGTTTCCTGTCATGTTGTCGGTGCTGTTTCAGAGATATCGTGACTCGGTGACGAGCGCGTGACCATGTTACTCCACACCGTACGGTTAGGTCACACGCACGCCCACACGCACGACGCCAACTTTACGACAGTGAGGTCGTCAGATATAATAGCCGCTCGGCTGGCATCAAATGGTCAACCAAATGGTCAACCGTTCGCTCATCAACTCAGCGCGTCTTGAGCAGTCAGTCACTGCAACGCGACGACAGAACAACGGCGAGCGACAAAAGTCATTCGATGCGTCCACGGTAAAAACTTCGCAACCTCAATACTGTCTGTACACTACTACGCTATAGGTACGCAACAGTCGAGAGGCCTATCGCAATCAAACAAGCAATCGGCGGCGGGTGGCGTACGCAAGCTGAGATGAACGAGGCAGCGTTCGGTACGCACGGTTAGGTGAGTGAGTGAATGCGGGGAGAGAGTGAAGTTCAGGTTCCATTCAACGCAAAGCAACGTACGCAACACACGCAGCAGAAGACGCAACGGACGCAACGCAACAAACGCTGAAGCGCGCACAGAGCGACGTAACTGAACTGAACTGAATCGCTCATTGCTCAGTTCACATTTCACTTTAGTTCAGTTACGTCGCTCTGAATGCGCCTTTGCGTTCGCAACGCAAAGACACTGCTTCGATACTTGCGATTTGACTGCTGCGTTTGTCGCGTTTGTTGCGTATTTCCTTGCGCACTTTTTGCGTCGATTGCGTCGATTTGCGTTTAATACATCAGCCAATTTAATTAATTTTTTGGCATGCAACATCATGAAAAACTTGAATCAAAATTTTACGTTTTTACAGATTCGGCTACTGGCTGACATTGTGCACTTTAAATATGCACCTACTTACTTACTTACTTACTTACTTACTAAAACTTGACGTAAATGACCAACGTTTTTTCACGTCACTTCAATACTGTTGCTACACTACCTTGTAAAATACAGAAATCGTAACTCGATCGTTCATAACAATGAATTCATGTCGGATGATTTCCATTTTACGTCACTACATTATCGTTATTATTTTTCTAACTGGCCGTTGTAAAATAGACATTACGTGGATGTCAGACAGCTGAAACAGAAACACTCCATCCAGTAGCCTATCAGTCGACCAATGCTAACTTTCATGGACAGATGGAAGCTAGGCTTGAGGGTAGGTAAAGAGGGCGGGCCGCTATGCGCTGTTGGCAGTCGATCGGACAGGTGCGCCCGCAGCAATCAGCGCTTGCCTACCTGTGCAGTCTCTTATGAATATGCATCAACCACTCACACAATATGCTGATGCCTCCATCGATCGATCGATATAAAAACTAGCGAATACCAATGCACGGCGGCAGTTTAAGTTAGTTCACAAGGTGACCTGAGTAATTTTATCTCATGGTCAAAAGAATCAAAATTTTACGAATAGACACTGAACTGACATAGTAGGCCATACGGCCTATGGCCGTTTCGCCTACATTAGGCCTATTTAGACCGACAGTGTTGACAGCATTTCTGGCATTGCTGAATTCGGCGAATCCGCCAAGCGATTGCATAGATATTAGACAGGCATATAGTTGTATAATAATAACAACAAAAATTTAATAATAACAACGACTCATGTCGTGGAATTTTTCTTTTCAGCGGCTGTCAGTTCTACTGCGGCGTTTCATTGCAATTCTTATTCGTGACGTGGCCATCCGAAATTAACTAAACAAATAAACTAGTAACTTACAATAGCTGCTATACATCTGATGATATTTCAATGCCTATCAATCAATCAATCACTTTTATTATCAGGCAGCATGGCCCATAGAAAATGAAACATACATACACACACAAGCAAACACACACAAACACAAACACAAACACATAAAAGGAAATAAAAGAAAAGAAAATTAAAGAAGCATATAATAAGTAAGTAAGTAAGTAAGTAAATGATTTACAAAGCGCCAAAGTCTCAGAAAGAATCAGGGCGCAATACATATACAATACAATACCCAGGCATGCATTATCTTGCAGACAACTCCAGCAAGTGAACAATAATGGAATTAGTACAAGTAGACCGAGACTTATTAAACACATGATTACAATTATGTAAGACAGTGCTGAAACTTGGCAAGCCAGTAGCAAGAAACAGCTGAGTGAGACTGTCACGACGTTTAAACCCGAAGAACAATTT
>Ga0056128_1000655_pt1 | contig 33047 bp, 19 predicted proteins | sample WorMetLIZISLAND2_FD_71113 | JGI IMG/M metagenome (GOLD analysis project Ga0056128, IMG submission 71113) | Marine gutless worms symbiont microbial communities from Max Planck institute for Marine Microbiology, Germany - Olavius geniculatus... ...
TTGGTGCATGCTCGGTGTCAGTTAAAATTGCTCTATTTAGGTCATATTGTATTTGTTTTTATGGCATGGAACTATGGAAGAGTTACACTATGTCTGCTATAAATAGATTACGATCCTGTTGTGTAAAATGTATGAAACTTTTCTTTAATTATCCAAAGTATCACAGTGTAACAAATATGTTGTTTGAACTAGAATTGCCTAGTTTTGACACCTTGATGTGGAACAGCAAAGCTAGATTTAAGTGACAGGTGAAAAAATTGTTGCAGTGGTATTATTTCTCAGCTGAATTTGGTTTTATGATGTAGGCTTATACGTATTTTACCTTTTTGTGTGTTTTTTTCTTTTTTCTTTTACTTACCGTGTATATATGTTTGCGTGTTTGTGAGTGTTTTTTTGTGTGTAACTTTGTGTTATTTGTGTTTGCTATGGGCCGTGTTGCCTGAAATAAACCTGCGATGATAGACGTGTACTGCAAAGTACATTGCAACTACTAGAACACAGCATTCGTTAACAAGTAATATGAGCAAAGCTCACGTGACGTGCAATAGCAGCGGTCCTGCCACTTTAGCAATCAGTGTAGGCCTACAGCAATAAGACATTAATGCATCTTGAAAGAGTACTTAAATTTGAAACCTCCGTACGAAGACTTTTTAAATTTAAGAAATCGAAACTTAGATTCTTAAAATGTACGTTCTATGCTAAAAATGTCATACGCAGATTGTCCAGGTCCATCTCCAGCCGTTTCGGCGCAACTCGATCACTCTTAAAATGTGTGTCGCAGCCGGAAATCGCAAAAAAATCACTTAAAACCCTATTTTGGGGGTTCAAGGTCATTCAATTCATCGGCGTTGACATCAATAAAAAGCTTGTCGCTCTTGGTTGTTGCGATAAACATCATTTCTGTGCCTATCTGCAACCGTTTTCACGCTACACGAGATAATTGTAGTAAAATAACCATTTTTACGATGGTAGCTGTCTTTGACGCTCGCCTACGCCGGCTTCCTTAAACCTAGGGACTTGTCTGCTAAAATTTACGATTAATGCTGAAAATTTTATGTACAGGTTGTCCTGGTCTATCTCCAGTCATTTAATCACAATTCATTGTTAAATGTGCGCTGCATCTAAAAAGTGCGAAAAATTCACTAAACCCCCCCTTTTTAGGGGGATCAATGTCGTTTAAGGTCATCGATGTTGATAAATCTAAAAAGCCTGTCACCAGTGCCTGTTATGATAAGCAGCACGTTTGTACCTATCTGCAACCGTTTTCACACAACCGTTTTCAGACTATACAAGCCACTAACGGCAAAATAACGTTTTTTAAATTTAGCCAGAGCAGTTGATCGGAAGACAATCTGCAGACAGGCCTGAGGCATACCATGAGCCCGTAGCGTTCGAAGACCGTAGAGAGTACGTGCATAGCCTGCCATGACCGTATCATTGTGTTTAGTCATGGAGAAGTTGTGAGATAATGTGACACCCAAGGCTGTTATATGCTGCACCCTGTCGACTCCCTTAACAGCCGGTGGAGGAACATCAATGTGTCGGTTGCATCTCGGTCTAACGAAAGGTATTTCGCATGATTTTTTGTAATTAAGTTTGAGGTTATGCTTGTAGGCATAGTTGACGCAGAAAATTGGCGACGATGCTGATAACAATACTGCCGTCGTTTCCATTGGCAGTAGGCCTAATTACGCGAAGTTTGTTTTGAATGGCGGCAATCCTGCATCTCTAGACTCGCTTTAACATCAGCTAAGAGCATACAGTTGAGACGCTGGTCGGTTACTTAGCTCCGCCTACTGACACGCTCCACCCACCCGTTACTGTCGATAACCCACATTCCGAGACACTCTCAAAATTAAAGAAAACCCGAATTGCAGGGCACAATACTACATTTCGTCGTTAACGTGACTCACTCGATCACAGCGCGTTTCAACTGATTTAAGTTCTAAAATGGATTTTTGCGCGGTGAGATAGCCTATCGACTTCACCTAAACCAGCGCCCGCGCGCCTGTCACCAGTACCAACTGTTACCATCAGGTTTTGCCTGCCGCGTTCAGCCCAAATTCCATTACGCCGAGACGGTGACGCCCGCGACAAGTTCGCAACATCCTCACAACAAGATTCGGGGAAGTCCGCTCAACTTCGCCGTTTCTCCCCGTGATGTGCCAAAGTCTGTTTGAAAGTCGTGTCGTGCAAGAAATGAGAATGCCAGTTCCTCTGTAATCAGAACGACGCAAACGGGTTTGTCGCTGACTTGTCACGATTTTTTCAAACCATCTGCGACGGTTTAAAACCGCGAAACTTTTCCGTAGCATACTCGTTTCATGGTCCGCGTCCGCTACTTTCTTGTAACAAGCTCGTGACATCCCGTGACATGCGTCACACGGATGAATTCGGGAAGTTGGTTTGATGGAATTCCGGCTTCGCGACACGGCGATCGGGCGATGCATCGACCTGAACACAGCTGCTGGTTGTCCCCAACTAATTTTAATGTCCATTTTATGTCTGGCCCGATCAGCCGCACTGCCCTAGCTGCATTGGCCACGTCAACGTTGTATTGATGGCTGACTAAAATCATCTGACTCACCGTCATGAGTGACAAACCGTGAAACAGATGGCGAACAACCCAACAGTAGTAAGTAAGTAAGTAAGACAAAAACGTTTTATAAACGGCGCATTTATTAGTTTTTAGGTGGTACCCCACCTTGACGCTTTCGTTCGAGGGGAACCCCGCACCTAGGGGTACAAAATTTTGTCACGAAAAACTAGAGATCTTGAGGCAGAACATAGTGCAGATTTCGTGAAGATCCTATCTTGCACCGTTTTGACAAAATACAGCAGTGTGACGGACTGACAGATAGACAGAGAGACGGACGGACGGACGGACGCCCAGGCCATGGCTAAGACGCGCGAAGCTATCGCGCGTAAAACTGTCATAACACAGATAACTTAATATTATTAGAACGCAGAAATGCAGTTTAAAATAGACAGAAACTTAGTCTTAAACTTGTTTTATTTTAAGTAGGCGTACACGAGTGCTTGTTTTCACTGCATTCGGTCACTTAACAAGTCATCCCAATTAACCGCGGCAAGTACTGTAGCTGCAAGTACATGTAGACCTGTTCAGGTCACAACTACAAGTACTTCTAAACTGTGCTCGAGTTGTAATCGAATACAAGTATTGTATCAGTACCAGTGCTATATCGCTGCCTTTCCAGTTAGGCCCCTATGTATAAAAGATGTAGCGCTCGGCTCCGTGGATTAGGCGACGCCAACGACGAGTGCTACAAAACTAAAACAAAACTAAAACAAATCTTATGATTGTTTAACGTCGACTGATAAAGACACGAAATTGCGTGCTTTAGTCTTACATTTCGGTTTATCCAGTATGTCTTCGTCGAGCTGTTTTATTTCCTAGTAGTTTGTAGACGTAGAGTCTATGGCTGGCTCACAACAGAGCGTTTGATTATTGCAAATATAATATTGTAACCGGACGCCCGACGGCCACTTTTCCTACCACCCATTGCCAACGTCGTCTTCATCGTCATTATTGCGTCAGTCTTATAATTCATAGATCACAATCAACACTGCCGCCACCTAGCGACTAGCGAGTGAAATACGACGTGATGATCACGATTGTGATGTGTCGCCTGTTGGATCTGTTGGACCGGATTGCTTCAGTAGGCTACTGTTGCTGCAGCGGTAAAAACGACCCGCCTATTTATCGCGCGTTCCTAGAATGCTGGGCTACAGCGAGCGATCGGCGCAAAACTATACTTTACGACCTCGTGCGTTACTTATAGTTACATGTAGCTATATCGTGTGCCGTGCGTGCCCATTATACTTAACCGTGACTGATGGGGTGTTTACACGATCTAGCAAACGTCCAGCAAACTTCCAGCAAATGTATTCAAAATACACCTGCTAATGCTGGACGTTTGCTGGATAGTGTAAACACCTATTACTGTTGTTATAGGCTATCTGCAATTACATGTTGCTGCTATTATTTTTTGCGTAGCTGCACCGTTTTAGATGCTATTATAGGACCACCTGTATCGCAAATGAACGGTTTGCATTTCATTCATTTGGAGGTAAACCAACCAACCAATGATGAACCAGCATATATATAGGCTTAGCACATCTGTGCAAGAACATAGCTTTTTGTTTGTTTACACAATTTTTATTGTTTTAGCCTATACTGTTAACATTATTTCTAAAGACCACGTGGGTTGATAATTGGTTAAGACAGCTGGAAAGGAGACTAATATTATTGTTAGTATTATCATTAATCATTATTTTTACATCACTGCTGATAAATTATAATCATGTCTAAGCCTATAACTTGTAATCTCGGAGCGCCCTTTGCGCGAAATAATGTATACATCGGGCCTACATATATACGCAGAGAGAGAAAAAGAGATGCGAGTGACTGAGAAGTCGCTATTCGAAGACTGTAGGGCCTATAATTATTGCTGTGAGGAAAGTGTAGCCGAAGACGTGCATTATGTAAATTGTAGGCTAACACGAGCCTTCGGCTACAAGGAGTATATACTGTAGTCAGGAAATGGAGTGGGGATGTGCAAACTGCAGGGCAGTTGTCCACAGGCTTCACAACCGATGCACTTCCACATATTTCATGCCGACGTGTAAAGACAAGAGGCCCAGCTATCGCTAGAATAAGTCGACCGTACCGCCTACGTCCGAAGCCGAGCGTCCGACTTCCAATCACGGAGAAAAAGCGATTTCTCAGAGATGGCACAGTTCTATGCACGCTATGTTAACGGAACGCTGTCTCGAAAGCTACAATTAACGCTAGTATAACACACATCGCGCGCGGTGACATGCGGTCACCATGTCAGGCGATAGGCCTACAAACAGCTACAGTCGTAAAAACTAAGAGAAATATCGCGAATTTTTCACTTAATAAATTGCTTTGCTGGAGAAGACGCGCTACAGTCTATACAGTTCCTGTTGCAGTACTGACCTTCAAGGTCATCCAAGGTCAATGTTTTTTATCTCGTATGACAGTTTCGATTAATGATTAATAGTAACCGTGGTCTTATCTTCACGGTTTCCGAGATACGGCCACTTAAATAGCTTAAAATATCCCATTGCCGCCAAACCGCTGCAGATGAAGACATGGCTACTATTGACATCTTATATAAATTTGCCAACGCCCTATCCGATGGTATCATCGCCGGCTCCCTACGACTTACCGTTTAGATACAATAACGCACGATTGGCATACCATAGTGTGTTATGACCCTGCGAGGCTATCCAAGATCGATGATTTCTATTCCATCTGGAAGGGCGAATGCCACTTTTTATTAGTGATTAATAGTAACCTTGACGTATTTTTCACCGTTTTCGAGATATGGTCAGTTTTCATTGCATTTTCTACTCTTTTCATTCAGCCGTAAATTTGAAAATGTTTCCCATGCACTATGTCGCTGAAATTTCGCATGCATAGGTTTATGGCACATGGCTAATTATTGATGTAAAAAGTTTTTACGACCTAACGCTTAGCCACAATACATCCGTGACAGACGAAAGCCTGCTGGGTGTAGGCACTAGTAATGTGCTATAGTTTCGTTTGTAGCAAACTAAAACTTAAAACTAGGCCCACGCAAAACTCAAAAGCTAAACTATTAACTTTGACGAATAACTCTAACGTGTCTCGTTACTTTTTCTGTATTCCAATTGGTAGAGAAACCACTGTTTAAGGGACTGCTCAAAGCTCCCACGTGTATATAGATCCAGCCCAATTATAATTACGAATCGACGAGTGCAAGGAAGGATAGACAAAAGTGCTATTGGAGCGTGAAGAACTACAAGCTGCATCAGCTGCACGATGTTGCTGTTGCTGCTGCAGAACGCTATACCTGCTGAGCAACAACATCCCGGCCTGTAGCACGAGCATAGAATGCGTGAAGCAGTAACAGTGTGCAACTATGCGATGTAAGCCTATATTACCTGCATGTGAAACAGTTCGCGTAACGTCGCCGTTTTTACTTCGCAAGAAATTAAGCCCAAAACGAACTGCACATCTACCGATAAAAGTGAGTATAACTGTCTCTCTTACGTGTCATGTCTCCACCATGAAAGCCTAACTATGAGTTAATGCTAATGTATGGTAAGCAATAAGAAGACGATAAACGTGATGTAAAAAATTAATAAATAAATAAAATAAGAAACACTGTACTGTTATTACTATTGTAGTTTGTACTACAGTGTAACGAAAGCAACGGCAACAACGCACACAACGATGACGACGACTATGACAACGAAACAGTATTGTAAAGCGCCATAATTAAGCCAAGCTGCAAAGAAACAGTACGAAGACGTTGTATTATTAAATTTAATATCTAATATTCAAATACTGTTTGTTAATTAAAATGACAGTGTGTTTTGTGTACGTGGTCGATACTGGTCTACTTGTGACGACCGTATCTCATTGTTTCTCGTCGGCAGTGTAAAAGTCAGCAAGCTCTAACGTTGACAGAAGGCCTTTTTCAGTTGCTGTTTATTAGCGTGCAGTGTTTTGTAACTTGTAAGCGAAGTGTGTTTCTTTGTTTTTTATCATCGTCGTCATTGTCACCAATATCATCATCATCAGCAGCAGCAGCAGCAACAGCAGCAGCGCTATTTGTTTAGGAAGACATATAGCTTAGCTCGAAACGAAAACGTGGTCGTGGTTAGTCTAGGTGTGAAGTAAATAATGCTTCCCGGAACACTTCTGTGTTAACGTACTGAAAATTTTCTGCAACATTATTGCGAATGTTTTATGCGTAACGACGTTCTGATAAATTCCAGTAATTCCAGTAAATCGTTCCGTTACTGTTTATTGCACTCCAGCTTCGTTTTTTGACACGAAACAATTTTCAATCGAGCTTTTCGCTGAGAGCCGATAATATGATCAAGCACGCATTTTAGTATTCATTTTAACTTGATAAAAATGCGAACCATGAAGTCGTTGATACTAATTACCTCCGCCAAGGAGATTATGTTTTTGCCAGAGTTTGTCTGTTTGTCTGTGTGTTAGCAAAATAACTCAAAAAGTTATGGAAGGATCTTTCTGAAATTTTCAGGGAATGCCGGAAATGGCAAAAACTACAAGTGATTTAATTTTGGGGGTGATCCGGAAATTTGAGATAGTGCTCACGAGACGCTCGGTTAACATGCAGATAAAGAACCCGCTGCCAATATGCCAAATATGGTAATGCCGCCTGGCGAACAACATGGCGTTGGCGGAGGTTTGCGGTCTCTGTCCGTTTTTCTAGTTGAATACTAATTGAAACAGAGAAAACCGGTCGTTTAGTAGGGCGAACTCGTGTGGAAGCCACGCTATCCATCACTCAGCCAGTGACAGTGTGCAACATCGATCTCAAATGAAGTAATTTATCTGTTGAGTCGCGGCGATTTACCGCGATTCGTTCTTCATCATCCAAGTAATTGAAGTCGTTGTCGCTTTTTCTTCAGCGACTTCAATTATCCACGTCCCATATCATTTTGTGTCACGTGTGGTAGTGCGTGGAATTAGCCAAAGTCACTAGATATAACTGTAGCGTGTAGATGTATAAAACATGACATATAGCATTATACAGAGGACAAAATCAGTACTATAGGTAACAAGTAATTTGAGCAAAGCTTACGTAACGCGCAACAGCATCGGTGCTGCCACCTGGGAAATCAGTGTAGGCCTATAATGTGCATAGCAGTGCTGGGCGATTGTTTCAACTTTATACTAACAGTTGCATGCAATTCAATAAATGTGACGTCATATAATGATGGTGCGGGTGCGGCTGTAGAAATGGCTGGAGAGATTGGTTGATAATATCGTCACTCACATTATAACGCTCGTATACCTCCGTGCGGCATGGGCGCAGTAATCGGATTGCAAATTCGCGATCTGCACACATGTCAGCATATTTGTCTGTTTGGCTTTCGCTTAGCGGATTGCCTGATCATAAATTCATCTTACTGCGTGCGACGCGAATCGTGCATCGCAGTTCCAGCAGCCGACGCAAAAAAAAACAGTTTACGAGTGGTATTAGGCTACATCAGCAGTGACGAAGACATGCACCGTTGCAATCTCAGCTTCTTGGACCTCGGTGAGGTAAAATAAAAAGAAACAACTGGGAGACGGTCGCCATTAAATTCGTGTAGGCCTAATTTTGTTTTATCGCAGCACTCCGCAGATGAGCGACAAAATGTAACACAATTTCGTACATATACAGGGTGGGCCAAAAAAACCGGACCTGTTTGAGCGTTGATAACTCAGCGATGATTAGTGGTAGAAAGATGTGTGATACGTCAAAAGTTTCAGAATGCTGTAAAGAATAAACCACAAATTTGCATAATAAAGCATGTAAATATTTTTTTGCCTAATTTGCACAAATACTCGTCACCCCCGAAATTCTGCCACATCTGACTGTAATGGATTTAACATGGATATTTGAGTTTTTGTAACTTGGCGATGTTTATTGACGGAAAGACGCGTAATATGCCAAACGTTTTGAAATTGTGTACCAAAGATGTGTACAGCTTGCATGTTTTAGCGTTTAAATATTCTTTGTCTTATTTACACAAATCTGCTCCACCCCCAAAACCATGCTAAATTGGCAGTAACACATAAATTTCAGTTGATTTTCATTCAGCATACAGTGAAATATCAACAATCATTAACAGATTTGTTGAGCTTAGATGAAATTCGACGTTGGCAGTTGCCCAGCTTTTGCATTCACAACCGTCATCAGTCCTATTAGGCAGCTGATCGATCGCTGGAGTCAATGTGTTCCGGATCGGCTGAGCCCAGCATTCGATTAGCACACGTTTTAGCTGGTCAGTTACTGAAATTTTGTGACCATGCTATCTGTTGCAATGCAACACACTGCATTATTCACAGAATTTAAATCTGGCCTTTTTGGCACTGAGTTTTTGATTTCAATGAACTCGGGCACTTGGGAGTGCAGGCAAATGCCTAATTTCAGGGGTAACGAAGATTTATGCAAATTAGGCAAAGAATATTTAAATGATTTGCAATGCAAGTTCGGCCCTATTTGTCTACAACATTTTAAAACTTTTGACGTATCACACGCTTTTTTACAGGTAACCATCGCTGAGTTATCAACGCTCAAACAGGTCCGGTTTTTTGGCCCACCCTGTAAAGGCTACAGCCTATTTAATAGGCGTCTAACGTTTTCTAATATTTTCACCTTATGGTAATTGCGTTTATTTTAACAGCCACGGCGAAGGTTTAAATGCCCCCACTTCCTACTGGGTGGATCACGACTGCTAGAACAAGCTTCCTAGAACTTAGCTTTTCGAGACGCTGTAAGCTCTAACTGCTCTTTGACCTCGCACCGTCTTTGGGGCTGAGAAGTGATTACCCGAGGCATTCGATGGATTTTCAGGTACGATCGATCGGCGAGTCTCCAGCCGCACCGAGGCACTGATTAGATTGCTCTGGTATTGGTTTCGAATCGTATTGGAATGGAATCGAATGTGAACGGATTTTCGTGTACTAGGCCTACTACTCGTATAGTTTAAATGTCAAAACTTCGTCGCGAGTGTCGGCCACTTCATTTTCGACGGACAGTAAATCTCGACTCCGATAGATAGACGGTTTACAAATTATTTTGTTTCTAATGCAATCCACACTGCATGGCAGATGGTGGCACCGTTGGTTTCGAGCCGTCTATTTACCTCACGCATCACGTGCCCAGTTGCTGGTATTAGTGAGATCAGCAGGACCAGAACTGACGTTCCCGGCTGGGATAATCGCGTATGTGTCATCAGCGTACTTTACTATAAAGTTCGCCTGTAAAGATGGCTGCAAGTCAGATGCTGTAACGACGTAGGAGACTGATTTATGGATGATGCTTGCTGATATTGTCTTCAACGCAGAGACCTGACCACCAAATCTGGTACTGTGCGAGTGGTCCTGAAAGAATGACTCCACCCAGTTGTAAATATTGTCTGTAATATTCAAGCGGGAATATTTGTCAAGCACAACAGAATGGCGTACACTGTCGAAGGCCTTAGAAAAATCGATGGCTAGAACGACAACGTAAGGGTTGGTTTCAAGGAAGGATGTTACAGTGTGGAGCAGGTAAATGAGTGCGGCAGTAGTAGAAGCTGTAGGCTGAAAAAAGCGAACTGGTCAATGAAGATCAAGGAGGGGGTGGAGTGCGTAAGGATGGGTAGATGTAGTCCCTAACAACAATACGCTCCAAAATTCTGGAAATAACGGAAGTGTTAGAGATTGGTCTGTAATCGGGAGGAAAATGCGGTGTTGTAACCTTTGGAATGGATAGGATGGATGCCGACTTCCACTGTTTTGGTACCACTGACGAAGACAGTGACAGATTCATTATCTCAAATAAGATTTCAAAATCTTTCCTAGACGTGACACTGTGGATCCCACTTTAAAAGCAAGGAGAGTAAACGAAAAGGAGGCAAAAGAAAAGGAAGAAAAAAATAAAAGTAAAGGCTAAGAAAAGAGATTATAGAAAGTAAAAGAAGAATGGGGATCGCCCACCCACAGCGGCGTCATGAGTTGAAAAAATAGAAGTTAAATTTTTCCGACAGGCACTGCAAATTCCCGACATAATTCTGACAGATAGTTACAAATTTTCGAAAACGAAAATTATAGATGCTTTAAATTCTAATTTTGCGGTTGCTCAAAAATTTACCCAGACGAAAGTTTTTAGCCCTAAATTTCACATTTTTGGACAAAAATTGTCAAATAAAAAAATTTACGACAATTTTTTTGACAGTTTAAAATTTAGGGCGGGACATGTACAATTGCCTTCTCTTTTGCTCCTCTTCCCGGCAACGACGAAACTGCCCACTTAGGCCTACTAACTTCGGCGTAAAGTTGCACTGACCACAAATCGAAGTAAGTGCAGTTTCGGCGAGATGCCATGCAGCGTTTTCATCGCGAAATAGGCAGCATTTTACGGCGAATATGGTAAACTACTGCAGCAAATGGGAGCTCAGTCATCGCGAATAACGCTTTAATGGTTAGTTGTGAGCGTGGTGATGCAATTACAAGAGAGACTATTCGGTTGTTCGAAGCGACGTCCCGTCGCAGCTAAGTGGCCGAGAATCAATCAATGATTCAACAGACTGCTTTCAATAAGTGCCGCAGCGATTGGCGCAGTAGCTCATCTGTATTCCGCGCCGCTAATGGCAGCAAGCGTCATAAATAATAACGTGCAGTCACCGATACGCGACAACGCGTCAACAGTAGCATACCCCGTTTACACGATCGAGCAAACATCGAGCAAACATCGAGCTGGTTCGTCCAGCTAACATATAGCCAGCTCGTCGAGCCAGCTTGATCGTGTAAACGGGGTATTAGTCGGTATTCTGGGAACAGGTAGACAGACAGGCGGGTGGCCGGGCAGTGCGACACTGTGGACTGTGGGCTTAATTGCCGTGTGTTCATTTGGACGTATTTTCTCGTTTACACGCTGTTCACTAAAAACAGTTTATGCGGACCATTAGCAGAAGTATATAGCCATTCCAGCGGCCATTAGGTACGTATGTTTTCTGGATGGATTAGTCGTTAGTTTTACGTACCCGGTACGGTGGCAGTTTGTTGGTCTCTTAAATAAACCACTGTAAACACTATGTCCACTGTATGCACAATAGTATCATTCATTGACCAGTAATAAAATTATTGCAAATTGGTTAAAAATTGTACTATAATACCTCACATATAATGTTAATATATAACTTTTCGACTCTTTTTGGCCTATCATCGTTTTGTCTACCGATAGCAATATAGACAAAGGAAACCAATTTAAACTATGTAGCCTCCTAGAAGACAAAACTAAGTAACTGCAATGTAAATGTAAAAATGTTCTGAACGAAATAGCTCCATAATTTTTTTGCCGCATAACCGTTGAAGCAGTTTTCATCATTACATTCTGTCACATAATTTTGTGTGGTATGTCACATTTCACAGAATAGTGGGATATTGTTGGTCATTATATTGACGTTGATCCGGGGCGCTAGCGTTGCCAGGCGTCGTCGCTATGCGGTCGCACGTCAGTTGGTGGGATATTCACGAGAGATCATTAGGTTTAGGCCTGCACATGTAGACTAGAACTAATCTGCTCAGCAAGGCTGCAGCTTCCATGCACTCACATGTAGATCACTTAAACCGTTGCCTGGCAACCGTCCGTCGTAAAATATCACAATTATTCGAGCAGTCGAGTTTGCGCGAAGCAAGCACCTGTTAGTATGGGCCTAGAACTAAATAGCCCATCATCGAGATAGCGGCGAGCGGCGTTGATCACTCTCATTATAGGCCTAAAGTTCAGAATCATTAGCGTCGCCAGAGCATACGAGTTTAATGGCAAAGGCCATCAAAAATTCCCAGCGAGGTCCAGTGGCAAAGCAAGATCGGTTGTGCAGAAAAACGCAAGCTTAACTATAATCTACGTAATTAATGCTGCTGAAATGAATGCTTTAAGTATCACCATTATAAATTGCTAAAAAAATTACGACGGAACCGTGATAATGCATAAGATATTTTTAATATCTAAGCTCCAAGGACTTTATGCAGTCTGCTACCGTTCCGCCTTGTTGAAATAAAGATGACATAGCCCTCGTCTAAAACCACCTTAAACAGCGTACATCTGCGAGAAAACTAAAACTTTAAATCTAAAAACGTTTTGCCTAGTCCAGTCCATGCAGTTTTTCGCAACGTTTTTCAGCTTTATCCAGGTTTCATCGCACATGTAGAGACGGCATTAGTGTGCGACGGCTGGCGGATATCGCCCAGCAGTGAATTCCACGTCTGCGGTCCTTCAGCAGAGAAGGTCCGACGGCGGAGCGTATTTCGTCGGTGCTGCAGGGTACGGCTGCTGCGTCGAGTGCTGAGTCACTATGGTGACGTCGGATACCGGAGTGCAGCAGCAGAAGTTGATAAACCACACGCAGCTCGCACTGCTACCGTTTTCGCAATCTTTAGCGGCAGTCGTATCTTATAAAGCAAACGACGGTGTAGTCTATGCGATCCGAGTGTGCACGGATTAAGTACGATAGTCCCAGGGACTCGCTTACCCACTCCAGCAGTGCGGTATCTAGTACTTGAATTAGGCTCTGTAATAAACTTGGTGCTATGTTCTGCAGAGACCGGTGCAATGCAGTCTTAACAGTGCCAGCTTGTAGCGCACTCGCACTCGCTTATTGTGTGACATCAAGGTTTCCATGCAGCGCAGTTTGATGTCGTGCAGCGGCTGTAACCAACAACCTGTAAGCTTAGCTTACTGTAAGCTCAGTCTTCATTTCGTCGTCTGTCGCCCAGCGGCAGACGTTCAGATCGAGATGAAACTGTCCCTGCTCTGTCTCTTGTTGCTTGTACGCCGTCCTGGCTTGCTAACTCAGTGATTAAAGCGTTTATTTGTGATCGAGAGGTCGCGAGTTCAATTCCCGGCCAGTCCGCTATTACGTAATAATCCTGGGAAATTGTTTACACACATGTGCCTCTGTTCAAAGATTAGTATAATTTGGTAGCGGTCAGAGGGCGGTGACCTCTGCGGCTGGGAAGGTAGCCGTAGGTCTGGCGTCGCACTGGCCAGGCGTCACAGACACAGTGGTCTATCCGCATGGGCTCAACGGCCAACGTCTGGGATATGAACACCCTACTTAAGCCCTTTTTGAATTTTTAGCTGCAGGCTATTAGTATGATATTCAGTCTGTTTATCTATTTTTAGTTGGCCACCTTTGCTTCTAATGCTAGTACCAGTGGAGTGCCGTTGCTGGAATGTTGTTTTACTATAGTAAGAGCAACAAATAAATACTAAGAATTTTTGTGGACGTAACTGGTCGTTTTTGTCGTATTGTAAGAGTGTCGATGATAAGGTGGCTCTGTGCAGCGTCGAGGATCGTTCAGCGCACGTGGTAGTGTGCTTGTTGTGTAGGCCAAAACTGGACTGCTGGCTGAGACAACTCACGAAATGATTTCCCCGTATCGTTGTGCGAAGACTTGCGTGCCAACTAGTGGCGTCGCGTGCGATAGCGCTGCCGAACTCGAGTTGATTGACAGCTGCACTGTACGAGGCCCGTCCTATTTTCGTCGCATGCGTGCCTGAGTTGGTTCTTCAAGTTCAGCTGCTGTCAACGTTGTTTTCTACACTGTTGCAGAAAAGTACGATATTAGTAGGCGGCATCGTTAAAGCGAGTCGGTGTCCTACAGCCGTAGCGTACAGTCCGTCTGACAGTCTGTCACATCCGTACACCTCGTTCAAGCCGTTGTACGGAATCAGACGACATTTGGCATAAACCCTTGTATGTGTGTGCGTGACTGAGTCACCATAAATAACACCGAATTTGACAGAAGCTCCAGTTTTTTAGCGAGAAGAGATGATATGGGGTTATAAACCCAAGTCGTTCACTTTGATCATTGTTACACAGTTACTGTTGGATTTGCTTTATCTGCACACATCACCTCTGCGCCGTAATTTTTTGTCTTACGATCATGCCCTAAGACTTTGTGGTTTACCCGCTTTTTTTCTAATTTGTACTGTTGGACGAGATGTAACTTGTTATGTTTCAACATTGAAACTAATCTTTCTTGCTAGTTAGCTACTAAATTAAAAAGTCGTGCTTGTAAAATTTGTTTGGTTGAATCTTTTTTTAATGTTTTTCGGCTTCCTGCTTTTTACAGCTTTCTGACGGTAAACATTTACAGCAACTGTAGCTTACACTAGTGCGTATATACCTGATGCTATGTGGACGTGTGCTGGGAGAAATGGGCGGAAAATATTCTGCGTGGAGAGGCGTCTGCGGCAACGTGTCGTCGCATGCATAGCGACGACACGTTGCAGCGCAGTTACTGGGCGACGAAAGCACTGACCGTGGTGAATATTATCAGTCGTAGTGACAGTCGAATCTATTGGCTTACACGTGACGCGCAACAGTGAAGACGCTGTGTGTATTTATGCCGCGTTCATAATGCACGCTAGACGCCGAGTATTCTTCTGGGATGCAGTGGGTAGAGGCCGTCAAGGAAAATCGTAACATCTTTCGAATATTAGCTTAATGGAGATTGCTGCTTTTAGTCTGTTGTTGCGTTGCATTGCAACCGAATTTTCTTTTTTTTCGCAAGAGGACCGATATACGGATTTTAGCAAAGCGCCGGCCAATAGCCATCAAGTAATGGCAATTTGTCAACTGCAACATTTCTCAACATTTCTGTCAAAAATTACCCACATACGTGGTTGAAGCGAAACGTTACTTGCTTTTAGTTAATGTCAAGCGACGCGACGCACAGAGGTCGCTGTCTTATTTCGTCGGCGTATCACCCATCAAGTAAGTAACTCATCGCACTTCACCTTGGCATTTGTCTAGACGATAACGCTATTCTTGTTTGCTTGCCGCTAACGGGCAAGAATACTCTTGCCACTAACGAGCCCAGGTTAACTTGTTAAGTTACTGTCAGCACAGACTGCGGAACAGAGGCAAAACACTTGCGTCACTTTGTTCGTGATTTAAAAAAAATCTTTTTCTGAAGAAAAGTATGACAAATTTTAGCGTAAAGCAAGTTTTGTCAAAAAATGTTAAATTTGAAGTAAAGAACGAATTTAAGGAAAATATAGGGACAAAATCGATTTTTTTGCCCATTCATAATAATCTGCGTCAAAAATTTGCAGCGGTCTATCAGGAAATTGCAACTTGGTGCCACGCACTTTTTTAACCGACGACGCCGCGGTTTGTGCTGTACAATTTAACCAGGTGTTGCAATTTTACGTCGTAATGTTTCTTTATCGCTGGTTTCACTGCAGTCGTAGCGGACTGAGTGGCAAATGGGTTTTAAGCCTCTGCAAACTGCAAAAATGTTAAAAATAAGGTTACTGCTAGTGCTCGCCTACAAATGGTGTGTTGATAAACGTGGGGAGCCGGACGTTTTGTGATGCTGCATATATAGGAACGATATTCAAAATGTTGGTTTACTTGAAAGTGGACATAAAACGTGGGGACGGAAAAATTCTGTGGAAATGTGGTCGATAAATGTGTGAATAATAAGAGTAAAAACTGTGAAAAAATGGAAGCGATCAGAGATTTCAAACTTCTAGAACAATGCTGTTACTTTGCGAATACAAAGAAAAACTTAATACGGCTGCTATGTTCAAATAGTACAATTTTGCATAGATTGCGATCCAGGATTTATAAAAGAATTCGTATCACCATCAAAATCTAACCATTTTTCCTCCGGCCTTGCCCGACCCCTGCGCAAAGTTTTATCTCAGTTCGTACATATTTTTGAATAATTCAGCTGACAGAAGTTTACTAACCTGAAGCGAGGGCGCTGAAATCGCGAGACCTGACAACGGGGTACCAGATCAGAAATTGAAATTACCATGGTTATGCGTATTTTCTTGTAGACAGCGTACGATGGAGACGTTTAACGTTTTACTGCTTGAATGTTTTATACAATACTAATATTGTGCTATTTTGCTGATATTTTCCCAACGAAACGCGTATCGAAGTTTATTCAACATTGAACTGACTAACGGCTTACGTGGATTTTAAGTTACTTTTATGCGTCATTTAACCTTACTTTAGGTTTCAGAAACACCGTAAAACACTCACACGCTACAATAAGATACTCGAATAAAACAAGTCTCGCTATTTGGTGCCACGTTGTCAGGTCTCGCGATTTCAGTCAACCCCCCCCCCTCCAGAAGCCAACCTAGTGCAGGCCTTCGGCAGCGGCAAAATTGCGTATCATACCATCTTGTTTCCGTGACATTTTTCCGACGCTTGCAGTTGTAATTGAAATGCACGGGCGAGGTTCCTATGCACGCACTGTATTATATGAACTTCGTATTCGTTACAGAATTTTATTATCTTAGATGGCTTCAAAGCTCTATAGGCCACTGATGAAGATGTATAGCTTATTCGCGATCGGAAGACGCGCCCTGTCCTGTCGTGCTAAGAAGGAAATGACATATTATTTGCTAGAGAAAACTCTAGCGGCTGCGTGAAAGGTAAGTTAATATGGTCTATAAGTTTGCGAATCGTAAGCCTGCTGTGATTCTAGCATCGCTTTACACTGTGTCTCAGAAAACATCCCCAACATTTTTGACTGTAACTTAAAAACCAATTAACGGATTTCGATAATTTGTGGTAGAAATATTTCCAATACAACTTGCCATCAAATGACTAATTTAGTTTTCCACCTCACCTAACGTTTGTTTTTGCACTACCTGGGGAAAACACAATGAGCTAAATATCACTTTTTCATCAAATGAGATATGATTGTTTAATTAACATACAGCGTAAAAACACATTTTTGTTTACATTTCTGACATTATGGCTGACATTTTATCCAGTTGTCTATTTTTCAACTGCCTGCAGCAAAACTGCTTAAAGTGTTGGCCCACTATGCGAACACAGGCAAGGAGACGCTTTCTCCATTCATTGACAGCAGTATCGATAATGTTCTGCTTCAGACCAATCCAGGCTGTACCAGTCACTTCTTGACTTCACAAACCTTCCTAAACTTCATCTGTTAGACACACTGCTGCATGACAGTCAAATCTTGTAACAGACTGGCTGTTGGGGCCCACAGATTAGGATAGATGGAATTTGTTGATGTTTTGTCATTCAGTTTAACACGTATTATGTTTGGTCTGCTTCCATCAGTGTATAATTAATGTACAACAAAGTAGTTCAAAAACAGATGTTAAGTGAGGTAAAAACTAAAATAATTATTTAATAGCCAGTTGTGTCAGAAATAATTCTGCCAAAAAATATTACAATTTGCTAATTTTTATTCAAGTTACGATCGATAATGTCGGGGATGTTTTTTCAGGTTTTCTGTTTATTTAAACACATATTGCGCTTGATCTGCTTTTCTTAGATAGTGCAGAAGCATACATTGGGTGAGGTGGAAGACTGAACGGTTAGGCCTATTTGATGGCAAGTTGTGTCAGAAATATCGGTACTAAAAAGTATCAAAATTTGATAATTGGTTTCCAAGTTATAGTCAAAAATGTTGGGTATGTTGTTTGAGACAAAGTGTAATTTGATTTGCAAATCTGTATCATCGGCGTAATATCTTGCAATATCACTCGGCATCGTAAAAATTTTATAAACATTTTAGGCATCGTCCATACCTCATTATTATGATTTTTGCTTTATCCTCGTCAGTGATAGTGAATATTTAACGTCAATTCCGAAATAGTTAGCTGACAACTAGGCCTAATGGTAGTCTTTGTCTACTGCACGAAACCATTCAAGTAATAAAATAACAGACAAACGTTTTAAGTAAATAAAAGCCATGTTTTTTTCAATTTTTTTGCACAGCAATAGGCGTATTTGTTCTACTTTTGTCATGTCAGTTTTTTAAACACAGTTTTAGTTGTTTTTAGTTTACATGCCAAGGCTGATAAATACGGAAACACGGACCTAAATATAAACAACAAATTATACAAGAAAGGTTGCTGAATAATTCTATAAATTAATCCATAGGCTTATTGTGTAGAAAAGTTAAGGATTAAATTCACCGCCAAGTAGGTGCATTTATAAAGTAGAAATATAATTATACGTCATGTACGGAGCAGCTAATAAAAGGTTTTCGCATATTTATTTCGTCTGTTACTAGCTGATACGTCTGCTGCTAAGCATCCACGAATGTCGCCAACAGATGCTCCCAATCTTAGGCTTACAGTGTTGTATGCATTAGATAAAATGTCAATATAACTAACAGCTAAAACTAATAATGTGAGGTGTCCTTAGAAGGTGTAAACGTTTGGACCGCTCCGTGGAAACGGTCCGAAAATAGTAGGCCTACGCACAGAGTCCTTTCGACATAAGCCCCAAATTCAGATTCTAAACCGGATCGCCAAAAACATTTGAGCGATTGATTTCTAAGCCAATCTTAACCGGCTTAGCCTTTCGTAAAATTTTATCAAGTTTTGTTTACAAGTTGCTGAACATTCAAAATACTAAAAAAATTCTAGTTTTTTCCTATTTTTTGAAGGTAACAAACATAGACTCAAACAGAAACCCACGCGGAAACACGTCGCCTAACTTCCGCCGTCCATTAACTTCTATGGCGGAGTTAATGATCCGGTGTTGCATGGCCTTCGACAGCAGTCAACCGAAATAAATGTCTTGTGACACATTTGTGGATCGGTAGCGGCTAAAAGATTTCTCCCAGTCCCGGACCAAGTCGACTTAACGCCGTTTCTAGGACGCTGGAACGAATCCGTATACTGCAGCAGATGACGTATATCCTAGAAACGTGTTAGTGGAGTTTGGTGACGTGTAAAAATCCATTAGCGCTATAGCTGGTGAAGTAACGTTGCTAGTTTGGCGCGAGATGAGACTAGGAAACGACAACACTGACTGAGACGATCCACAGACGCGTCTTTTGTAACACCAGCTTTGTTGTACATTAATTATACACTAGCGGCGCACAAAAAAGTGGAACACAGTCTAGGAAACGATTAACCGCATTCATTGCAGTAAGTTGCATTCGGGGGTGATACGGTCTTCGCCGAATACGTGTTAACGACGACAAAAATTGCAAACTTTTGCAGTAAAGTGCATATGGTCATAATTTGCTCAAGACGTTGCCATTACCCACGCCGCTCCTTACTACGATGATCGAGTAAGCGTTTCCGAAGCTGTCCGATTGTTTGATTCTACACAGTGTACATGCATAGGCCATTTTTATGCGCCACACAATACACGTAGCAACAAAAACAACATTAAATATAACTGCATACATCAATGATAAACTGAGTGTTAAGTTTTTTTCCGTGTTTTTCCTTGGATGCTTTTTTCTGATGAAAACTCGGTGAACTATAAAACTGCAAACAAAATGTTTTTTTTAGAATTTAAGCTTAATCACGCTCCACACGCCATATAAGACCACTCACAAAACAACGAAATTTCGATCATTGCCATATTACTCGTATTACAAGTTGCCGCATTTTTTGCGCTTTTTATTCGCAATAATTAACAAAACGCATATGCAAAGATAGGTGCATATAGCGAACTGACCACTCCGCTAATTGTCCAGAGGTCCACTAAGTGAGACGACAGCAAATTGTATTCCCCAGGTCGACTTGGACTTTTTCTTCAAGTACAAACTGTCATCATGTGGAGTGTCATTGTCACGGATTCTCCAGCGTTTCTGTATAGCGCCAGTGACATCAGCAGCACTTCGCCACCACCACTGCTATAATAATATGGCCATGTTGTCCGATAGTGCCCGTCTGTAAAAACGCTGTTTTTGTACAGTAGCTTCCTATTGTGGCGTGCGCTTTTGTCTGAGTTGAATATATTTAACGATTTTGATCTTATTGTATTTTCATGTTAATTTTAGGTTATTCCGGTTGACAGATGGCTGTTCGGTTTATCAGGCGGTATTGAGTCTACCATTATTGACCATGGATTCGACAAGTGAAATGATGACAACAGTAACTGCGGACGTATTGAACGCCAGCAGCAACAGCAGCAGTAATATGACGTCACCTACAGACGATCATCACGCGTGGATCAAGTCAACGGTGAAGGACTGCGTGTTCTACTGTATGGGCGTTATCATACCGACAGGGCTGCTGTGCAATGCGTTCTGTCTGATTGTCTGCGGATTGTCGCACGGACTTCGACGCACGACCACCGGGCATTACCTCATGGCACTGGCTGTTGCTGACTCACTGTTCCTCGTCGGTGATCTCATTCGCTGGCTGAACTCTTCTAACTCAGACGGGCAGTACAGGTGACTGACTATACGCTTTAGTCTCTATAGTCACTATACAGGCACAAATTCCACTATACTATACTATGGGTTGGTGGCGTGGCGTAACGGTAATGCGTTGAGTCCGATCAACGAAGTTAACCTACGCCGTGCCAGGTTAGTATTTGGATGGGTGACTGCCTGTAGGCAGGTAAACCATCTCGGTATGTAACCAGCCGCCTAGGTCAACTCAGCTGTGTGATCCCATACAGCGGGTGGCGCTCCGTAACTTTGAGATCGATTTCCTATGAAGAGCTTAAGCATTTGACTACAACTATTTGACTATAACTCCACCTTTACTGGTGAAAGGGAGTCGCGACCCTTCTGTGAGGAGCGAGGGACATGCCGACAGTCGTTGTAGCATTGTGACTGTTAGTTTAGCATGTCTACACTTCACACTGTCAACTACCTGACATGGTCTGGAGTCTTCAACAAGTTAAAGTTTGACCATCTACTGAAGAAGATTAACATAGATTGGATGTAGGTTCCTTGGACAACGAGTTGTACAACCAGTTACACGACATGCTGGCGTGTCAAAATGTTGTGGATGCGTTGCAGCTAGGCTTTTAGACTTTTTTTGGTGCGAATTGGCCACAGGCATACACCGATGGTTGTACAGCATGCTGTAGCCCTAAAACAGATTCCGAATAAAAGAAAATAACTTTAGTATAAGTTTAATGCGTTTTCGGCGATGTGGCAATTTGTACTGCAGTATGATTAAACTTTAAAGAGGGGCTAGAGTGTGTAAAATTGTAAATAACGTGGTAAATTATAGGTCGGTTAACAAATTAATCTGCGGCTAAAATACAATCTAACTTTTTTAGTTGAAGACTGAAGAAATTGAATAATTTTTGCCAGTGTTACTCTTTAAACCCACGATGGACACCGACACGTCGTCTACAAAACAGAAGCAGTCTATTGTTTTTTCGTGTTTTTGGCAGAGGATAGGCTACACAATGCCATAAAACGGTATAACGCGAGCTGAACGGATAGCCTCTTTAAACTGTGTTAATTGTCTGTCCGTCCGTCCGTCTGTCTAGGACCTAGACCTGCTCTAGGCCTATACTTTGTAACGTCGATGTACCGTGGCCGTAGCAGGTGCGGCATTATTCTTGCAGCCATAACTACAGCAACTTTGTCTTGCGGGAACAGCTCAGAATTCCGGCTGAAAGAGTGGCTGCTTCAGAATTTTCGAAACCACGGCGTTATATAAATTCTTATTGTATTGCATTATAACGTGTTGCGTTGCGTCGCGTTCTGTTGTGCATAGGTTGTCGTTGGATTTCATGCACACGCACGACCTGACGTGTAAACTGAGCTACTACTTGAGATACAGCGCTAAGCTGGTCTCGGCTTGGGTAACGGTGACCATTGTCATCGAACGACTCATCATCGTTGCTCTGCCGCTGAAGGTGTTTTAAGTATATCCAGATTTTTAGTCTTACGCCTGTTGAAACTAAACAGTTTCACTTCCATTTTTTGTGCATTTTAAATCTTGTTGTACAGCATAAAAGTAGCCCTTTAAAGTTTTTCGCTGTTTTCTCAGCAACCGTTTGGAATATTAATTTGTAATTTTTAAGATTTATTTACTAAAACGTTTTACATCTAACTGCTAAGTAAAATACGATTCTGTTAAAAACGACGAAGTTATAGACTTTTCATCATGACAGTCTATTGATTTTTCAGCATTAAAAACGTTCAAGTTAAAATGCTACTTTGTTTTTTTTTAAAAACGTTTACCACGTTACTGCCGATGACGCCACAGTGACATTTAATTTTCACTTAATTATCGTTCTTTAAAAGCAATCGCCGGCTGCCCACCAGGTTCATCTTCCAACAGGACGGCGCACCAGCACAACAGAGCGCAGCGCACAGAACTGGCTGACGGCCAACTGTCCAAATTTTATCACAAAGGGCCAGGCCTTTAAATTCACCGGACATAAACCCAATGGACTATCGCGTGCGGGGTGCAATGTTGGAGGCTTACCACAAGCTTAAAACAAAGCCGAAAACAATCGCCGAACACAAGAAAGCGCTTCATGCTATCTGGGGCAACCGGCCATCAGAACTGATCGACAAGGCTGTGAAAGACTTCTCAAATTAAGCGACTGAAGGTTTGTGTTGGATCTTGGAGCTGGCGGTAGACACTTCAAACATTTACAGTAACAATGGAATTCTGGCATCTGATCATTAGCTAACTGTGTTGTTTCAACAATGTAATTGAATTGGTGTTGTAGCTTCAGCACTTTTAATGCTAAAAAATCGGTAGGCGGCCATGTTAAAAAATCTTTAACGTCATCATTTTTAACAGAATTATATTTTACTTAGCAGTTAGCCGTAGAACATTTTAGAAAAAAAATCTCTAAAATTTCAGATTAAAATGTCTAACAATTGCTGAGAAAACAGCAAAAAACTTTAGAGGGCTACTTTTTTGCCGCACTTTGTATAATGTTGTCGTAGTCTACAACAACGAATCTACAGCAGATTGGACGTCTAGCTAATCCACAACATGTACAGAAATGGAAAACAAGTAATTTGAGCAAAGCTCATGTGACGCGCGATAGCAGCGGTTCTGCCACCTGGGCAATCGTGTGTAGCATGCAATAAAATACGTCGTAATAATGCGTTTTGAAGGAGTATGCAATTTTGAGGTCTCCGTACCGAAAACTAGGCCTACTTGAATTTGCGAGGTCGAAATTTAGATTGTTAAAAATGAACGTTCTGTGCTAAAAAAATTCATAGGCCTACGCAGGTTGTTCTGGTTAAACATATCGATGCAATTCACTTTTAAAAGGTGCGCCAAAAAATTGCCAAAAAACACTAAAATCCCGTATCGTTTAAGATTCAAGGTCATTCAAGATTATCGATGTTGACACCATACAGAATCTCGTCACTAGTGCTTGTTATGATAAGCAGCATGTCTGTGCCTATCTGCAACTGTTATCACGCTAAACGAGCTAATAGCAGTAAAATAACCATTTTTAAGAAAGTACCCTCTTTGATGCCAGCAACTGGCCATCAGGACCGATCGACAAGGCTGTGAAAGACTTCTTAAATTAAGCGACTAAAGGTTTGTGTTGGATCTTGGAGCTGGCGGTGGACACTTCAAACATCACAGTGTAGCACGGTAGTGAGTAGCACTGTTGTAAGGGCGACTATCAAAGTCAATGGGAAACCCCAGATTTTGGGCACCCGTAGCCCCCAAACCCGTGAATCATCGACTTAAAATTTGACTTGAATGATTACGTCGGCGGTCTGACCCTACTTGCCAAAAATGGTACAAATCGGCCCAGTGGGGTCGGCGGGGCAAAGGGGTGAAATATAATGTTCAACTGGGTTATTTTTCTTTTCTTTTTTTACTTTTTTGCCAAGCACTGAAGAACACATTTTTGGGAGTATCGCCGCATTCTTTGCACTGGATGAGGTTTTTCGGTGAGAATTGATTTCCTAGGGGGGTCTCCACATTTATCTTTCATATTTTCCCCCGTAAATACCCCAAAACCGAAAATTTTTGGCTCATTTTCGGACTTAAAAAAATTACAGCTGAAAATGCTTAACAATGGAGATGCTCATCTACAAACTACCCTTAATCGTCATCGTAGCCTCACCAAAGTGGCATAGTGAATAGGCAATGTGGCCTCGAGAATTCCAAATATGCGGTTATCTTGGACCCCCTGCCTACAGGTCACGTGACACGGCGCATGCGCAGTAAACTTTTGGCTTTTAACATGGGCAAATGCAAGTTTGAGGCTTTATATCTCCGTAACGGTGAAAGATAGACGCATGGTTACAATGAACCACCAATATGAAACCACATATGCCGAGTCGAATGACCCCAAAAAATCAAACTCGTGACCCCATTATATTTGAGGCCCCATGTCTCCGTAATGGTGCAAGTTAGACGCATGGTTACAATGGACCACCACGAACATGGCCTTGGGTTCAGAATGCTATTAACTAACGACGCATATGATCTTGTGTGAGCCGCAGGCCTGTTGAGTAATTGTTTTGTCGTTACTTTCTGTTTATTATTATTACGCGACCGTCATATAGGCCGCGTTACGTGCAATGCCCTCCGTCTCTACGTTCGTCTGTCTCGCACTAGTTCGTAACTCAGAATCAAAGAAAAAAGTCAAAAATTGGCGTGAACGTTTCCCTGAACAGGATCAACTGGCATGACAAAGTTTAAAAAGTTTAGTTCGTAGGTCAAAGGTCAAGGTCACCGGACGTCAAAACAGCACGCAATTACGTCTTGGGCGGTAATCTAATTTTGCTGTTAATGCATATAACGCTCGGCAACTGGATGGACGGCCGCGCATCATGGCGGAACTGGGCGCCGTCATCTTTTTTTGTTTTCATCTGTTCCGTGAACTTTCTGACTATCGGCTTGCGTTGCAACATGTCGCCTTTAGCACATTCTTTTGTTTCTAGCTTTGTGGCTTGTTTGATCTTCGTAACGAGACGTTTAATCTTCTGAGATTACAGTCACATTAACGAATTACTCACCGTGCGCAATTTCAATCGAAATTAGGCTTACTTTAAACATTACACAAGTTATTGTTTAGTTTAAATCGTGAATAATAAATAATCATCCACTTGAGCGGCGTCGTGGGTTAAACAAAAAATTTGAGCTAATGCTCACGAGACGCGCCAAAGCCTATAGCAGTTCCTGTCTGCAAACTGTCAGTTTATCTCCAGCCATATCGTCGCAGTTCATTCTTGGCGTCTGCGCTGCAGCCGAAGATCGCAAAAATCAACAAAACCCCCTTTTTTGAAAGTGTACGGTCTTTTAAAGTCATCGATGTTGATACGACTAAAAAGCTCGTCACTAGTACGTGTTGTAATAGGCAGCATGCCCATGCTTATCAGCAACCGTTTCACGAAAGACTGGCCAACATCTTCAAAATAACGACTTTTACGGGGGTACCGCTCTTTGATGCCCTCGTGCGCAGGTTTCCTTGAACATAGAAAATCGAGACTTGGACCGTCAAAATCTACGTTAAATGCTGAAAATTTTTTACGCAGTTTGTTCATGTCTATTGATTTTGGCGCAATTCGTTCTTGAAATGTGTTTCGCATCCCGAAATCGCCAAAAAATTCATAGAAATCTCTATTTTGGCGTTCAAGATCATCTAAGGTCTTCGAGTGTTGCCATAGGCTTTCTGACGACTTAACACCCGTCCATTCAACCTCGAATTTGAAAATGTTCTCCTTGCACTATAGACCGCTAGGATAGCCGACCGTATTGGTTGTCATTGACTTTCAAGGTTATCCAAGGTTGAATTTATTTCATCTGAACGGACGTATGCTAATTTTTATTAGTGATTTTTAGTAACCGTGGCCAAGTTGGCTGTATTTCTCACCGTTTCCGAAATAGGTCTATGGCCAGTTTTCCGTTAAAAAACGCACATTTTTCTACCCCCGTTCATTCAACCCGAATTTGAACATGTTTCTCTTACATAAGATCGCTGCAATTTTGCATGCCTAAATTTATGACACAGCGCTAATTATTAGTGTAAAAAATTTTTTTCTACGAGTCTTCGACCCACCGTTTAGCCACAATACATCCGTTACAGACAACGACGACAACAGTCGGACAGAATCTGAACTGCAGTTTTCTGTCGTTGTCGGTTTCTGTCGTCAGGTGTCGCTAGTGTCAACAACTCGTCGCGCCAAGCTTATCATCCTGACGATCGTTCTGACTGGACTCTCTCTGGGTTCATATCCCCTGTGGACCATCGGCGTACGGTCGCATGGAGAACGTGGCGTATTGAAATGTCTCCTCAAGGACCGTGAAGGCTCAATGATCTGGGCCGTCTATAAGCGCTGGAATACGGCCGTGCTTATGTTCGGCTCGCTGGTAATCCCCGGCATCATCATCGCGGTAATTACCGGCGTCATTGTGGTCATTTTGACTCTAGCCGCACGTCGCCGAGAGACTCTGCAGATGGACAGACAGGTGACGATGACGCCTTCTCTGCATGTCGTCTTGCATCTTACATCAACATAAAACATTTGTGCAAATGTTTTACTTTCAATTTACATGTAGCCACGTCCTAGCTATTATCAAGATAGTAATAGTGTTTTGCACTATATAGGCTATTTAATCACGCAGTTGATGATCTGTGATCATCTTAGATTTTGAAGGTCGAGGGGGCATGGTGTCATGTTGCTACAAGGTCAAATGTGCAGAGTGTTATACGGTTTCGAAGTGTTTTGTTGGTTTGTATCTTGTTATCTTGGGGTTAAACTCAAGGTCTCAGAAAGGTCAAATAGGCTACGCGAGTTATCGCGGCGGTATGTAAACCTAGACATCCGAATTGACGCTTAATTGTGCTCGAAGTATAATCGGTCGTGTATGTATGGTTTGCAGTCGGTGAGATCGCAGCGAATGGCGTCGACACAGTTCTCCGCGTTCACGCCGTCCAACCAGCGCGTCTCACTCAACCAGGCCAGAACTTCCGACGTGAAGCCACTCAGAGCTGGCAGCGGTGAGACCGGTGGACATCCGCGCGGCGGACCGCCGGAGCGCCAACTCACACTGATGCTCGTCTCCGTCTGTGTCGCATTCGTCTGTCTCCGCCTCCCCTACACTATCTCATACTCGCTCTACGAGTACACTAAGGACGCCAAAAACAAGCGTAGTGACGCCGAGGATCTACCGTACCTGGTGGCGAACCAGATCACGGACGTGATCGCCACCACCAACTACATGGTCAACTTCTTCCTGTACGGCCTGTGCGGCTCGTACTTTCGCCAACAGGTGCGCGCTGCGTTCAGCTGCTGTCGTCGCGGAGGTCGTGGTGGCTGGGCGGTCGGCGGCAAGCAGCTGCAGATGGGCCGAGGTAGCCGCAGTGGCAGTGGGTACTCGACTCGCACTGGAAGCATGGACATGGTACTCGACTCGTATGAGCGAGCTGGCGATGACGCAACAGCAGCGAGCTAGCGTCAAGTCGGAGACGGCGGCGTTCGTCAACACGTACTGCGGCCGACCGTCACGCGTCCAGGAAGTCCTGCCGACGATACGCGCCCACGTCAACGACGACGACGGCGACAGCTTTAACTCCACTGCGTCGACCGGTCGTGTGTTTGCTATAGGCCTACCCGACAAGTCGTGCAACCCAACAAGCCGTGAGACGTACTGTCACACTGTTGTCGATTAGTTGTTCTGTTGCAGCAGGTTGTACGTACAAGAAATCCACAGCACATTGGAGTAAGTGCAGTGCAGCATGGCATTGAAATGGGTCACATTTAGGCAACACCTGGTTCGTAACTGTCTCTGCTTAACTGAGGCAGCATTCTACAGACATGTAGGCCTAGAATTAAATTTTAGTGTGCATGTGCGATAGAACTAAAATAAAACTAATACATGTCGTTTTAGTTTGCGTTTTAATTTTATCACACGTGCCTGACTTACTTACTTTATTGCTCGCATAATGCCATGAATCGTCAGGGCATTATAATTATAGTGGCAAACGCAATTCCAAAATTATTGAATTCCAGAACGGTTGGCATCAAATTTGAGGCGTTTATCAACTATGTATACTCCCATAGTTAAACAGCCCAGGGACTATTATCATCCGTGAGTCTCAGTAGCCGAGAAGGTTAAGATGTACATCGAAAGCCCGAAAAATGCATACGCTTCAATTTGCGTGTTTCTACTTCGCCGTATTCACATCGTTTACGAATGTGCCATTTCGCAAAACTTGGATGATCTGTTATACAGCCTTGTCGTGAACAAAGAATTAGGTGACAGAAATGAAGCTTGGTTGAATTCGTGTGAACGAAATAGTTCCCGAGTTTCGAGTTAAAAGTTTTGGAGCCTGCATACCCACACTATGAACTTAATTAATGCATTGGTAACTAGAAAGCAGTCAGAGCCTGCACACCTCCTCCAAGGCCATGTTGTTCGCCTGGTGGCAGCACCATATTCGGTTTGGCAGCGGTTTCGCTTATGCCCCATTGAAAGCAATGTTAGCGAAAATTTCAAAATGATCCAGAATCCAGGATTTCTTCCGGATCACCCCCAAAATTGAATCGCTAGTAGTTTTTGCCATTCTCGACATTCCAGAAAATTTCAAAAAGATCCGTCTATAACTTTTTGAGTTATCTTGCTGACACACAAACAAACAAACATACAAACAAAGTCTGGCAAAAACATTACCTCCTTGGCGGAGGAAATAATATCAACAACTTCACAGGATTGAAGGCATCTATCATTTATATCATTGATGTCTATTTTTTGATTTGCGCCGGACAACGTTTGTATAGACCTACACAGTGTTATTAATGCCAACTTGAATGTTGTGATGTTCTTATTTATTTTGTTGTTTTGTACATATTGCGTACAGGCGCCGACTTTATTTCGCGTGAACAAAACGCGAATTTAATAAACTCACTGCGTTCCAGCAAAAAAAAAAAATATGTATATAACGACCAGATTAAATAAAGATTAAACGCAGATTTAACATGTCTACTGTGATATTCAATGCAGTTTAAGATATTTTTGGCAAGCCTTACTAACAGACAATAATAACAAGAGCCCTGCTGTCGCTAGGAAAAGCCAACCGTAATAGTAGGCTATTAGACAGTAGATGTCTACTACAGACGACAAAAGGCGTCATACAACGACAGACAGACGGACGATCGCTTGAACCGTAGGCACGACCATTAATACTGTCGGCTAAAAATCCTTTCGTTTGTTTAGCCTAAGCAGAAATTTAGTCTACAGTTATTAGTCATTAGGCTTATCGTAATCATATTTATTACCGGGTAGGCTGGAAATAATACGGCTCTGCTACATAAGCTGCATTTTGCGACCGGAATAAACCTGCAAGTCGACGCAAGTGATCGAATAATTTGATGTGTCGTTTGCGGATCTCATGGTGTTTCGTGCTGGATAGACTGTAGAAATATGCGCTATGTGTGTGTGCGTGTTTCAAAAACCGACGATACGCGCTGTTAGAAACTGTTTTGTTATCTTCAAACCTTGAAATATTGAGTCTGGGGTTACTTCGTATACCGTGGAGACAGAATAGTCAACGACGGCCACGCAGTGTGTGGCAAAATTGAAAAAGACGAGACAAGCTTATTACCGCTTGAGAAAATTAAGAAGAATTGGAAAGTTGTAAACTTAATTGTGGTATTCACTACTCATAGTAATAGATCCGCCCCTACGATTCGAACCCTGTTTTTACATTATGGCGCGCTACAAATAGGCACACTAACTACATACATACATACTTAGTTAATGTCAAAACTCAGGGATATGAATGCCAGCTGACATACTGCACGGGGCACGTATCGTCGTCCAGCAGTCGTCGTTTCGTCACAGTTCGTCGTGTTCCGTTCGTTAAAGTTTGTTTGATCGCTCGTTACAAAGGACTGAGAGGTTCGGCGTATTTAGCGGCATAAAAGTATCCCCTACAAAGTTTTTTTTACCACTATCTTAGCAGTCGCTCGAAATTCTGACAATTTTCTTTCAAAAAAACACAATGCAATGGGGCTGAAAATCCCCCATTTTGGGCGAATGTTAAAAATTGAAATCATGAGCACCCATATTTCCTGTGGAAAGTTGCAGCTGCATGTCTGTTGAAGAATTGCAACGTACGTTGACCCACTCCCTCAAAAATGTAAGTAACCCTTAAACCACGACAACGCTGCAAAAACTGTCTGGCCTGAGATAAGTGAATGTCAAACAAACTGATACACTTCACGGTAGTTTAAGTTGTAGTTACCTATATTCGATATTTATTCGGTGTTTTGACGTCATTCTGCAAGTGCTGAGTTTAGTTTTCGACGCATCTGTTTGATTTCACCGCATATTTCGTGTTATGTGACTGTGAGGCACACCAAAAACGTGTCAAAATGCCACATGCTATATGCAAAATGCTATAGCATAGCATGGGACAGATTATAGAATCACATGTCATTCTGTCAGTCTGTCTGTAAACACTCTTACTGCCGCAATTTTGATTCGATTTTGATGAAATTTTGCACAGTGATTCGGGGCCCGAAAAGTAAGATAGAGTTTGTTTTGGATAAAAATCTGATATCTCCTTCCAGTATTTTACTCCAATTTTAAAAAAAAAAATTGCATTACGGCTTAAGGAGACTTCAAGGCGATATAACTCGGTCCCCGTAAAAGACAATTGCGCGCTGTTTGCATCTACTTCCTATTTTCAGGCCCGGGCTATCCGACGGTGTCATTTAAAGTTCTCCCCTGCCGACCCCTGTTGCCATGGCAACGAATTTTGGGACAAAACTAACTATAACTGGGCCCCCGTGAAAAATAATTGTGCGCTGTTTGCGCCTACCCCCTATTTTTGGTCCAGGCTATCCGATGGTGTCGTTAAAATTTCTCCCCTGCCGACCCCTGTTGCCATGGCAACGAATTTTGGGACAAAAGTGACTATAACTTGGCTCCCGTGAAAGATAATTGCGCGCTGTTTGCACCTACCCTCTACTTTCGGGCCAGGCTATCCGATAATGTCATTGAAATTTTTCCTCTGCCGACCCATGTTGCCATGGCAACAAATTTTGGAACAAAATTGACTATAATTCGGCCCCCGTGAAAGATAATTGTTAGCTGTTTTCACCTACCCTCTATTTTTGGGCCCGCGCTATCCGCCGATGGTGTCATTTGAATCTCTCCCCTGACGACCCTTGTTGCCATGGCAACGAATTTCGGGACAAAAATTTACTATAGTCCTAACTCGGCCCCGTGAAAAATAATTGCGTGCTGTTTTCACCTACACCCCTATTTTCGGGCTCGGGCTATCCGATGGCGTCATGTACATTTTTCGCCTGCCGACCCCTGTTGCCATGGCAACGAATTTTGCGACAAAAATGACTACAACTCGGCCCCCGTGAAAGATAATTGCGCCCTATTTGCACCTATCTGAGCTATCTCCCTTATACGCAGCTGCTAGGCTATACAGCGTGGCAATGGGACAGATACCTCGTTCCACAAAACGTATTTCTAGTTAAAGCAAAATTCAGAGATTTTCTCCCCATACGGGCCCCGCAAGAATGTTTTCCCCGGGCCCAGCATTGGCTCTCGGCTCTCGACGTTTCTGCTGATCTTTTTCTCTCGGACAGTGTCATTCTGTAATACTGTTTTAGTGATTTTCGTAACGTCTATGAGTGTAAGTATCTGGACATGTTTACACAATTAATTACTCATGTTCTCGTTTTATTTTAGTGTGAATCTAGTCGATGCAGTGAAGTTGATCAATGTGAAGTTAATGCATTTGGGTATCGATGCTTACGGCATACAGGGTGGCCGGAAAAATTAGCCACTGCACCTCCCTGAAACGATCGAGTAAGCCAACTCAGCATACCGGTAATAGGCCTACTTAGGACTGTTTGATTTTGGAAAAGTCTGAGAGACGTTGACCACGAACAACAAAAGCATACTTGACAACGATATCTTACGTTAAGAAAACTTTACTGTCATTTGTATGCATTATTTTCATCTGATTAATTAATTAGCTTGCCAAGACCGACCGCGACTTTTTGGCCCTGCACCCTGTAGGGCCTGTAGGCCCTATAATGGCATTAGTTGGGCAGATTTTTTGTAATGCCGAATTATTTTCGACATCGACATAACCTCGCTCATCTCTGATCACGACAAAATTAATGTGTTATTACAATAATACACCACTTGATGGAGTGCAGTATGAAATAAAACTTCTGTTTGTGGCATGTTGTTTTTGGTCCACATCTATTCAGTAAATTTACGGCCACCGTCAGCCATGAGCGACTGCTCCCTAACCCCTCGGCAAAAACTCCACTGCTATGGTCTACAATTTTTGACTAGAGTACAAATGCGAACAAGTCCAAAGTAATTTGGTAAGAGGCAAAATCGCTCTTGCCAGTAAACACAACTTCTCATTTCTATTCATTAGACGTCAGCAGCATTTTGCAATTTCAAGTTTTGCTTCAGGAACATCCGCCTAACACAGTGTGTCATAGGATCCCACCAGTGTACCTGCCAAACGAGATCTAAATCCGTCGAATGGTTTCATGGTTTTAGGAAAAGCAAGGCGCACGAATGCAACGGACGACAGACAGACAGACAGACAGACAAACCACGCTAAGGAAAATGGGTAGCTATAAGCGAATTCGCTTGTGCTGAAATAAGTTTGCCTAAAAATGTCATCATCATCATCATCATCGACAACCGTGGGCTCAATGCCCGTTGGTGTCTGACGCCATTCTTACTATCGCTGCCCACCGCTGCCTATCTAGGGCAGCGTGGCTCAACTCCTGCAGG